>ERZ778019.216-NODE-216-length-132669-cov-12.996871_pt1 | contig 132669 bp, 159 predicted proteins | sample MGYA00375749_ERZ778019 | MGnify/ENA primary metagenome ERZ778019 (study PRJEB29350, sample SAMN05389821) | bioreactor metagenome | isolation source: Ammonium sulfate bioreactor | place: South Africa: University of Cape Town | collected 2014-03-17 ... | reverse complement strand
CGGCAAAACTTGAGCACAGAAAGAACGATGCAGAGAAATAAGAGAGAGAGAGAGAGAGAGAGAGAGAGAAGAAAAAGAGAAATGATAAGGTGATAGCAATTGTTCGGTTCGTTCGCACATAAGAGAAATATTATAGAAAAAAAGCAAAACGATTGGCACACATCGTGAGCCAGTCGATTTTCTCTTTCTTTTTTTTCTCTTATTCGCTCGTTCGTTCGTCCCACTATCATCAGCAAGGAAGAGAGGAAGACTCATCATCGTCATGTGATAGATTGTTTATCTCCTATATACAGTTAGCTTGAGGATATACACACAGAATGACTTGACAATCGTTATCATTCGTTCGCTTGCAAACGAGCATCGATATAAGTCGTTTGCCATTTATTTTCTCCTCGCCGTTTTTTCTACCAATGAGACAGCACAATCGTATCAAAACGTAATTAGACAAAAGTTTTGTTTGAATTTTCAAAAAAAGAAAATCAAATCTCTAAAAATAGATCTCATCTCAACGAGTTTTTTTTCTCGCCTTCAAATCGAATAATAATAATAATAATAATAATAATAATAATAAATGAGAATTTTGTCAAAGATTATTACATACTTGATTATTATGTAGGTTTATTCGCCCACTGTGCACATAGAAGAAGTGATAAAGAATGAAGGGTTGGCTATTTCTCTTAACTCGGTATCTAAGTTTGAGAGTGTGTTGACATTTTCCTAGTTGATGAGTTGATGAAGACGTACGAGCTCGACCAATCAACCAAGTCAAACATTCGACTGATAACAGAAAACAATAACGATAACTAATTGAGAAAAAGTATCAAGAAAGAGAGAGAAACAACTTTCTAGTTTCTTTTTTTTGTCTATCTTGTGAACAAATTCGATTACTCAATAGGCAACGAGTTCTATTTTTCTCTAGATATACAAACACAAATGATATAATTGTATATAAGATTGTAAAATTCACTTAGAAGACGATCTATTCTCAATGCTAATGATGATACCTGCAATAGACCGTTGAATAAACACAAGATGAGACGAGAAAAGATTGCAAATCAAGACAAATGAGAATTTGATGAAGAAGTACAATACAATACAATAAAAAAAAGAAGAAAACGACGAGATAAGACTAGGTTTCGTATGTGTATGTGTGTGTGCGAGAGAGACGAAAATGACACAAAAGAAACATCTCTTCGGTAGAAAATGAAAAGGGAAACTGACTTATGCTTATCTCTATGTCGGCATCAGACTGCTGTCACGCTATATCTGTGCTTTGTCGAGTTTACTGTATGTCTGTGTGGCTAAATAAGAGGGAGAGCGAGAGAGAACGAAAAGAGGGAAGAGACGTATGTTGATAGAAAAAAAAACGATGACAAAAATTGATGTACTGTTTTTTTGTATTTCTAACATTCAAGATAAGATTATCGGACTTCATTGTTGTAGTAAACAAAAAACAAAAACTGAATTCTTTGATTTGGTTAAATCAAAATCATGTTCTGGAATATTTATGTTGTATTTTCATAGTTATAAGCAACGATTATTGTTCACTCAAAAGATAAGATTTCATAGTAAAGAAGAAACAGCATAACATGCAGTACAAAAAAAAGGAGAGTATGTTTTTTTTCGAGAATGAATAAATCAACATTTTGTTTGGAAACAAAAAAAGAGAGAGAGAGAGAGCAAAAAAGTTGAATTCATTCTCACTGACATATATCACAAAGTGTCACATATTTAACTAGTCAAATAGTAACACAAGACGACAAACGAAAAAGAACAGAACAGATTATACATATGAGGAGTATTCATTCAGATTTTTAACTAAATGAATATGAAGAACAAAACAAAGAAAAAACTGAACAGAATGGATTAAGTAAAACTAAAAGAAATGATGAGAGAGAGAGAAAGAGAAAGAGAAAGTACCAAGTGTGTTTTTAAATAATATATTAATTTGAATTGTTTTTTTGGTTATTTCTTTCGTAAAGATAGAGAGAGAAGTTTCATTTTAAGAATTTCGTTCCGAACCCCAATAATGTCCGACACCAAACGCCACTAAGGTAAGTGCTGACCAAAGAAAGAAATGTGCTGCTACACATAGATTGTACGAATAACTTAACGATGTATGACCACTAAAACTGTAGCTACTTGCATTTGCTGGAAACAAATATGTATCTGGATCACGCGAGTAAACTCCCCATGTCGCGTAAGCAGACATAACGAACATCGATGCAAAATAAAGTAAACCTAAGGATGCTAATAAGAGCATAGCATTTCTTGTGAATGCAGCAGCAATCGTCGCAAAAACACCGAAAATAAGTAATAGAAGTCCGAAGACAGATAGACCGCCTTGAGTTGTACGATTAGCAGCGTGACAGCCTGCACCACTAGCGTAATAAGCTGATTCGGTTGAAAAACATCGTCGAAATAGACCAATTGTATTGCCATTGCCATCACTGGCCCATGATGGTGTAGCAACGCTGATAATTAGAAGTAAAGTAGCAAGACAAGCGATTCCTGCTCCAGCAAAAAGGACAAGTCTCTGAAATTCTGGCATTTAAAACGAATGTTTTTTTTCTTGTCTCGAATTGTTAATATATGTTAATCTGAAAAAAAATAAAATCAAGAAAGAAATTTTGTAATGAAAAATTAGTCAAATAAGTATCGATATCAGATTTATTTATCTTTATCAATGAGTTTTGTATGAGTAAAATAAGTAATGGTACAGAAGTAAGATTTTTTTCCTCTTACTTTATTCTCTCTTTCTTTTTTTCAATAGTAGTCGCAGCAGCGGTAAAACGGTCGACACTTTTTTCTTCTCTGAAAAAAAAGTCGTTTGCCGGTTGAGAACGATAGTCAACACTAATAACCGACAGTTTCAAGCAAAATGACTGTTTTATGAGCATATGCGCGCGTCCGCACACGACTTATGCGTTTCTCGTTCTTCTTCTGTCACCTTCTTTCACTTCTATATTAAAAATCGGAAGAGAATTGAGAGAGAGAGAGAGCGAGAGAAAAAAACCCGTTCTAATTCACAGAATGGAGTAAAAGAATGTTCTAAAATGTTAGGGAGATTACTCATACACAGTGTTTTTCCTTCTGCTTGGCAAGAAGTGAAGAGGATATGTCTATTATCATCTTGAAGAAAAAAAGAAAATGTTGAACAACGAACCTATTACTTTGAATTGTTCTGTTACCTTGATGACGAATACTTTATATTTACAGACATGATTAGACAAAGAATAAGGAAAAAATCAGTAGATAAAAGAAGAAGAAAAAAAAAGAGAGAGAGAACAGAAAATTGTGTATCAACTGGATTCTATTCACAATAATGTAATATGACCGAATAAAACAAATCTGAGCGAATCGATGACAGCTGTAGTAGTACGTTGTCATGATGTCCTTGATGTTGGACGTGATATAATGGAATGTATATTAGTTAATACAGTATAGACGAATTCATTTCAATGCACAACCTTGAGTTGCACACAAAAGGAAGAGCACACATACACGCACACGCTTGAAAAGAAGAAGTAGTGTATTCACAAATAATCTCTAGTCATTTTTTTTTGTTTCAACAAACTTAAATCACTGTACGCATCAGTTCGTATCTTACAGGTATATGTCATTTGCTTTATTTTTCTTCTTCTGTAAATAGTCAGTACGAATAAGAAGAAAAAAAGCGTAAATGATTTATGAGGACTTTTGGTTTTGTTCGGTATAAATAAACATTCGCACCGAACCTTTTGGATAAAAACTAACCTGACAAAAAAAACTCTTCTTTTCTACTTGTCTTGAACAGTGTTCTTTTCTTTCTTTCTTTCTCGTTTTTTTTCTCAACTAACTTGTTAGATTTTCTCTTTTAATTAAATCGACAAAAAAAAACATGAAGAACGAAAGAAAGAGGCTCGTTACCGGTAGTACGTCGGACGTTTAATACCGGAAGAAAAAAAATGACAGAAAAGAAAAAGAAAAGAGAGAGAGAGAGAGAGAAAGGAGTAGAAATCAGACGTGCAACGTTCTTTTTTTTGTACGTCCAGTTCAAACTCTTGACATAGGACCGTTATATTCATCGACTCTCATGAAATATCTTGCATATCGACTCAAATACCAAAATTAAAAATTCAACGAGACGTAATCCATTTGTCAACATAAAAAACAATTCGAAAAATTCAATTCATTTTGTTATTTAATTAGAAAAAAAACGAAAAATCTAATCACTGGGCAAAAACAAATCACAAAAAGAAGGATAAGACGATAGTCGTGTTTATATGTACAGAGTTCAATGAATAATCTGTGGAAGTTGATCACGGCGATGTGTTTGATAGAAATACGGTTCGTTGGTAACGTGATTTTGATAGGTCGGAGATGCTTTTCGAATACGTGGAATAATCGAATGTCCACATATGTAACTGATTTGATTGTTCGTTCCTGGTAACGGATTTGCAATGACTTCGGTGACTTTTTTGGCTTGAATATATTCGTTGACAATTTTCGAGCCGATCGTATGATCAGCGCGAACGACACGTTCGGATGAATTCGAAGATTTAATTCTCGGAAAGAGAAGATCACTTCGTTTCAAACTGGTTGGCGAAGAATGAAATGGATTTTTGTAAATCGTTGGACAAACAGTTTTTTTGACTTGAGTAGTACGAGCAGGCGTAGGCGTAGGCGTCACTAATCGTGGTCTACTGAGAGTATCGAATGTTGGCATTGGTGTTGGCGATTTTTTAACAGTTTTCTTTACAGTTTTCGGTGGTTGAGCAAGTCGAGGCAATTGATTTGCCGATGTTGTGATTGTTATCGCGTCTACGACTAACATCGGTGATTTACGTTGAATGTGATAGGTTTGAGCGAAGTTCGATGACGATTCGAATTCAGGAGTTGGTGTTGTTGGTCGAATGCTTTCGGTGAGATCGGACATGAGAACATTTGTGTCTTGTAGATATTCGGTATAGGCACCGAATATCGATCCGTTCTCTCGCCACGGTTCACCTTTTGATCTGTCTGGTGCCGGTGTTACTGGCGCCGATAATCGTTCGGAAGAATATTCGTTTTCACTTTCTTCGAGTGGATCTAATGATAATGCAAAACGGACACGTTTTTTCGTTGATGATTTAACAATAATCGATGGGGATTTGAGATCGGGTAAAATCGAATGAACAGCGGTTGAAAGAGTTGGTTTTAACGGTGTACCCTGCCGTTTTTGATTGAGACAAGGCAATGGTGTAGCTCCTAGAAAAACAAAAAATTTAGATAGTGAATAAAAATTAACTTACGAGTCAATGGACTTCTTGTAGTTGTCATGTTTGAGTTATTCGACAAATCGATAAAAACGAAAATTTTAAATGAATGAAAATGTTTTTCTCATTCGTATGTATAATCGATGTTTCAAGAGTATTCAAGTAGGATTATTAATATTAAGAAAAGAAGATCAAAGAAAAAAACATTCGTTTAATCTTTCTTTCTGTTTTTTCTTCTTTCCTAGTAAAAAAAATCACTCATATGTTCGTCAGACTTAGCTTTTAAATACATCGACTACGATTATTTGTTTAGTTAATCTGTTATTTTGAAGAACATCGGCGTATATTCGGATTCGGAATACGAGTCAGTTTTGATTTCGTTTCTTTTTTAAGTAGTTAAAAGCTTTTTTTTCTACGTCAGCTGCCTCAACTAGTTGAGCTTCATGTTAATAATTATATGTTTTTTTTACCATGTACGAGTGCATGAAGAAGGGACGTTTTTTTTTATTAATCATTCAGATTTGATATTTTATTTCGGGCGTATCGAGCAAAAAGAAAAAAACAATAAATCTCGATTTGATTCTGTTGTTTTATTCATATCGACTAGAGATATACATTTTAAAAGAAAACTTATTGCCATAAAATAAACTCAAACATAAGAGACAGATCACTGTTCGAAGACAAGAATGAACTCGATTTACATCGGCAAAATTTTAACATAATTGCCAGGAAAAGTTCCGAAGACATTCGTATTATTATGACTTGTCTTTTCCATAATACCGCAATACCAACCATCGTCGCACATTTCAAGAATTTTGATGATATCTCCAGCGTGAATTTCGAGTTCATCAGGATTTTTTGGCGTATAATCATATAAAACTTGACATCTAAATGCGAGAAAAAACATTTTATGTTTCGAGTGATAGATTTTTCAAAAGAAAATTAACCTTTGCAGTGGCAAAGTTAACTCAGGACCGACGTTAATCTTTTCAATAGATGTTTTTTGAAGATTTTTCGATGGTTTTATTGCTGGTTCTCGAATAATTTCGATATGATCTGCCGGAAAGATGCCTTGCCGTTGATGAATTCGACCTTCGTACCAATTATATTCTAATTTTCGAATGAGAATTACCTTTTCATCCTTAATAAAACAAAAAATGAAAATTCTTTTTTTTTTTTGAAAATACGAAAAAATCTTTTCGAACTTTTTTCAATGTTAATTCGTTCGATTGTTTAGCGAGAAAATCATATTTAACAATGGCTTCTCCATTCGTATTTTCATACGGGAATAATTCAACATAATTAACAGGAAATATTCCCAGTTTACCTTGATGATCACCTTCAAGCCAATCGTCATTAATTCGACGTTTAACAAGAATAGTGTCACCTTTTTTAAAAGATAATTCTCTGCACAAAGAAAAACAACTTCATGAAATTGTTTTTTTCTATTATTGAGGTCATACCGGTTTGTTTGTGCATAGAAATTATGCAAGGCTAAAGCTTTCGAAATCGGTTGAAAGTCATTCACTCGTCTACAGAAATGAAAATGAATAAAAATCAATTTGAATTTCTAGAATTTCTCTTACGTTATTTGTTCATCATCTTTTTCATTTGATTTGTCTATCAAATAGAAAGAAAGAAAAATCAATAAAAGTAATTTATGCGATTTAGTTTAAGCAATTTTATCTAATAGAATAATATAAACTTACGAATCGATGATTTAGTATTAGAATATAACGATAGATTTACAATATTTTGAGGTCGATTTTTATCAAAGCCAATCGATGGCTCTAGGTTATGTTAGAGAGAATAACTCGATAGATATTGATTTTACCTTTTAGGGTCTTTTTCTTTTATATCAAATATACTTACCAACATGCCAACGAAACTCTATGGTAGATAAAAATCATTGAAAATATAACGAGAAGAAAAGATCGATTAGATTCTGTGACCTTGTTTCGCATCTTCGAAATACAACTTAATATTTACTTATTCATTGTATACTCTATTACATAATCAGTCAAACGTCTTCATACACTTGAACATCAAGTATTAAACTAGTGGAATTGAGATTATATAAGCAGTTTTTTTTTATCGAACACGATGTAATATACGTATATGTATGTTTATATTCTAATAAAATCGTTGTTTACTTAGGTATTTCTTATGAAAAGTGAAAAACAAATTCGTGTCTATTTACTTGAGAGAAAAAAAATATTCGATAATGAACATATCGGCAAGGAGTAGTAAGAGGAGGATGAAGAAGAAAAAAACACACGCTTGTAATCATGTACAAAGAGTGATAGAAGAAAGATATTCAACTAATTGAGGATAAGTTTGTTTTTGGTTTTCTCGTTCGATAAATCTTTCTTCTATGAAATTTTTTCAAGGTTACGCCTTGACACTTCGATTAGACAAAAAAACATCATCTGGCGATGAAAGACCACTTCGATTGGTGGTCGTTACTGTTGTAGTAGTCGAACATTTTCTTGCTTCCGACGTCTGTGGATAATCCCATTCATCTACTAATAAATTGGGCGTGATTTTATATTCACGTTGAAGTTTACTACGTAATGGACGATAATCGAATGATTTCGATTGACGAACATAAGTCGAATAGTCTGGATCGGGACTATTTTGAACTGTTCGATTCGAACTCGGATTTCGATGTGTATAATATGTTGATGTATGCACAGTGGGCGATGGAATGTTTGTTTGATAGCATGTATGCGGTAGAGTATTTGTATTGTGATAGGTTTGTTGATATGGAGTCGAATTCGAGACTGTGCCGTATCGTTCGGTTTGATATTGATCGTAACGTGAATGACGACTGTTCGTGGGCACAAGAGGAGATGTACGCATGTGTTCATTGAATGGTAGGGAATAGATTTCACTTGGTTTTGTTTCACGAAAATTACCACCACGAAAAACTTCGATGTAGTTTCGTGACATACCGTTACTACTATAGTCAGGTGAGATACCTCGGCCACCGTGCGAGAGAAGTGGTGGTGGTGGAGGGTAGAATGCAGGTGTTGGTGAACATGTATAGTATTCATTGTGTATCGGTCGAACTGAGTAACGATAGTGACCCTCGTTTGGTCCGTAGTCCATCGGACGGTAGGTATTCGAACGTTCGCTGATTGTCGAATCAGTTTCGTAGCCAGCTGATGGATAACATGGATCCGATGGGTAACTTAGTGGTAACCAAGCAAGTTTGATATTTTGTTGATTGGGATACGGTTGAGAAGATGAAGGTCTTGATGAACGTTCATGATCAACTGAAACAGGTACTGTACGTGATGCTGGTATGGATTGTTCGATTAATTGTGGTACACGTTTATCTCGAGATTCTAAATCTTCTCGTGTTACGGTTGTAGGTAATTTCGGTTCGCCTTGCCAGGTAGCACGTTGTTCGTATTGAGATAATGGATGACGACGTTCATCATCGATAGCTATATGTCGACCGTAGAAATATGGAGGTTCAGTATTACGATTTGTATAGAGTTGAGATGGTTGTTCACGTAATTGTGAAGGAGGTGTCGAGGAAATTTTGAGAATATTTCCTTGTTCGTCCATATAACGATACATAATACGAGGTGTAACACCCTCGGATTTTAGTTGAGTATCTGCTTGTTTTGAATTCGAAGCGTTTGTTGTGGTTGTAGTGGTGGTCGTCGTCGTAGTTGTCGTTGTCTTTTTAATTACTTGTGGAACAACAGGTCCACGTGGTGTCGTTGAACTGACAATTGGTTCTTTCGATTCGTTGGTAGGAACATCGAATGGAGGTGATAAATTACTTATATAATGAGTTTTCACATCATTGACGATTTGTGCTAGATGAACTAGTGTGCTGCTTTTATCTTTCGATGATGATTTCTTCGGAGGTTTTGTTTTTGTTTTTGTTTTAGGTGATGATGATGTTTTTGTATTATCAGTAGAAGGAGGAGGAGATGAAGGTGATTTGGGTTCAGATGGCGATGGTGCCGATTGAGATAATGGAGGATTGGCATTGTATTTGGTTAAATATGATTCTGGTAGACGAATTGAAACAGGACTACTGATGATAGCATCGAGAACACTGTAATCATCAGATTTTGATTTTTGTTTTGATTTCTTTTTCAATTCTTTTTTAATTTCATTGTCTCGTTTTTTCTTTTCTTTTGGATCGATAAGAGGCGTCTGTTCAGTTGTACTTGTATTGAGATTACTTGTTGTTGTAATAGGTTCATTTGATTGTACTGGTTCTATTGGTTGAGTAGTGACAAGTGGTGTAATTGACGACTGTTCGACAGGTTCGGTTGTTGTTGTTGTTGTTGATGACGATGATTTCGTTTTTGTTTTTGATTTCTTTTCTTTGGTTTGCTGCTTCTTTTCCGTCGGTTTCGTCGTTTGTTTTATTGAATTAACATATTCAGGATTTCGAAGATTAGTAAGAATTTCATTCGAACGTAATTTTACTAATTCATTATATCGATCATCGACTGATCCAATCGGATTATTTAATAACGCATCGATAACTGAATAGTTACTTTTAATCGGTAGATTTATTCGATCGACAAGAGCATTCGATGATGATGATGATGTTTGATTATTCATTTGTGATGGTAGACGTTTGTATTCATTTACTGTTGAAACATTATGTTCGTGTAAAGCTCGTGTTAGATCTTGTATTGCTTGATGATCATCAGTTAAACGTTCGGCTTTGACTTGAGCTTGTGCTTGATCAAGATCAGTTGCATGTCCTGTTTTACCGATTGGAATAATCGATGTACGTGTTATACTTGGCGTACGACGGACTTCGTGATTAGCTGAATCCAAAAAAACTTGATACTGCTCGGTACGTTCGAAAATGAACGGAGCTTTCGTTTCTTGTTTAGTTGCATTAAGAGTGCTTAATTTTTGTAATTCGACTGCTTGTTCAAGTACACGATCAACAGAAGGTGATTCATTCGATGACGAACTCGTTCGATCTTGTACATTCGTTGTTGGTACTGTACTTGAACTCGTTACTGTTGTAATTATTTTCTGTCTTGGCGGAGCATCGTAAGTAGGTGGTGGAGTTTTGAATCTTTGTTCGAAAAAATCTCGTTTAGCATTAAATGATTGACGAGCTTCAGCTGGTAGAGTTGCATTTGAATCCAATGATTGTTGTTGATCGTCCAAGACGTTTCGTACGTTTTGATATTGATGTTGTAAGTGCTGATTATAAGTATCTGTGCCTTCGATACGTATCGGTCCTGAATCACTATCGATTCGACGTTTAGCTGCACGAGCCGACGTGCCCATTAATGGCGATGTGTACATACGAGTTGAACCGGTTGGTGAACTGACAGTTGGTGTTGCGGGATTAGAATGTGCATCAACTTTTCCATCCGTAATTGTACTTGATTCGGTAGTCGTGTTACTCGTTGTACTTTTCTCGTCTGTCATGTTTGTTCAAAAGAATCGATGCGAAATATCGTGCAGATTGTTCTCCGTTTTCTTTTTTTCTTTCTTTGTCAATACGGTTGATCGCACAATTATGATGGATGACAAGCGCTCATCCGAATCTTCGTAATGTGACGACGGTCAGGTATGTATATTATGTGACGTTTACTACCTGCCCGGTTGTCGCCTACCTTTATTTTCAATGAGCCGTGGAAATGATAGAGATGAAAGCGAATCGAGAAAGAGGAAAAAATATATATATGTATATAAGACAGGCGTACGTCTATATAATATCTACAAGTGAAGTGTTATGATCATAAATGGATATATATACATGTGGAGAGATATATAACGGACAGACAATGATGATAATCGATACTATTCTTAGTCTAATTATATAGTTTACAATAAGCCGTACTTACTTACTTACTAACTAGCTATATCTTCTGTTCGTTAATTACTTTTGAGCTTTCGTATTCTCTTTTTGCTTTTATATACATATTATTTTTTTTCCTTTCGCTGCTCTCGTTCTCTTTTTCTCTTTCTTTCTGTAATTTGTATTTTAAAAAAATATACGTAGTATTCTCACGATGATCACCATTACAATCTAAGAGGGGAAAGAATAAAAAAAACGCGAAAAAAAAGACTATGCTCAAAAGAAAGAAGAAATGGGCAATACTGTTGAGATATGATTTTCTTTTTTTCAAGTAATAACGCTTCAGATTTCTCTTTTCATTCTCTTCTGTTGCCTATCGATGCCTTAACTCATGTAAATAAACGCTCCCTTTCTTGCATTGCATGCGTATACTATTGATGTTGATGCTCTGTCTGTATGTACACACATGCTTTCATGTATGCATACCAAATTGTCATCAAACCATCTCGAATGCATACATACTCTTCGATCTCGAAGCTTTTCTCTCTCTCTCTCTCTCTCTCTCTCTCTCTCCTTTTTTTTTCGTTGGTTGTTACGATGAACAACATGTACATATACGTATATTCTCGTTTTATATTACTCTCTGTTTCGTTCTCTTTTATATCGTAGAAATGTTACGCAAAATAACACAAGTATAAATCGATTGAATGTAACAAAAAGAAAATATCGAACGAAATTTAATCTCAACGATGAGAATAAAAGAGAAGAAAAAAAGAATCGAAATTGATGAAAACCAATTATGAAAGAGAAAGATCAAAGTAAACGTGGCTATTTCATTCAAGGCTTTATTAACGAATAAAAAGAAAACAATGTTTAGGCACAGGTGCATCCATTGTCAAACTAATATTAATCTTTGACAAGAAACAAAATCAACTCAACACTCGTTCGCTATTATTGATTTTTTCATACAACGTACTGACGCAGTGTTAGTCTTCGAGGTCGAATATATTTATACAATCTTATACATTAATATGCACGACTTATACACTTGTTCTCTTCGATTTCGATTCCATAATCACTTATGAATATCAAACCATCTCGAGACAGATGTCTTAACAGAAGGAGGTCGAGACAAACAAAAAAAACCTTCTGATTATGTTCTCAAGGCTACTAAATACTAACACTTTTCACCTAATCATCTCTAAAAAAAAGACGACGCCCAATATGTATACATACATATATATGTATATGTATGTATGTATATATACGTGTGTTCGTCGATGTTGTTATTGAAAAGGCTTCTCTCTCATTGCTACATAAGCATCTCAAGATGTAGATTTTTTCTTTCGACAGAAAAAAAAACGAAAACGAAATGTAAAGTAACTATACTGATGAAATTTCAAGTATCTCGTATGATGTAAGCAGATAAAACGGTATGTTTAAAAAGAAAAGGCGAATTACTAGTCGAAAGGTTAAATGCAACGATCCGCCACTTATTTGACACATTCCTATGGCAAATATTATTGATAAGAATGAACAAAAGAGAGAGAAAAAAAAACGAACTACAACCGTTTGAACCTTCATATTTTATTATTCAATCAATAAATCATAGTTTTTTCTTTCTTTTTTCTCTTCATTTCTATTGCGAACTCTTCATCATTTTCTAGTGATTCTATTTTATTAATAATCAAGAGCAGAAAAGTTTCTTTCGTCTTCGTTTTTTTCTTACTGTTCAAATAAATATCATTGGATTGGAGTAGAAACTCTTTTCGACGATCGAAATTATATATTTGTAGATTTTCTTGAGCGTGAATGTACGCTGGATAAACGATTACGTATCCACAGCCATCTTGACGAATTTCTTCCGAATCGTCATCATCGTTTTGAAAATACAAACATGAATTAATTTCGAAACGACTTTCTGTATCATTCTGCTCCCAGGAAACCGAATAATAAGCTAATACTTTCGTTGATGATGAAACTTTCATTATTCGCACACAGACAAAAAGAATCTGAATAATCGATATTTCTCGATTTCTGATTTTCTTTTTCGACAGCTGTCGCATCGCGCATTTCTATTCACGAAACAAGCAGATGCCTACCTCGATTATTAACGAAGAATTTTTGTAAACCAGTCGATGGAATATCGCCACCACGTAGTATCCGTTTATAAACATTTCGATGTTCGCTATCAACAACAGGTCGAACACTGAATAAACAAAAAAGATCAACGAAACAATTCGATTTTGTTTTGCTGTTAAATTTACGGTGAACTATTCGGATTTATTGTAATCGATGATGAAACGACATCGGTTTTAGCTTGATTTGTATTCGATGAAGATGATTGATGATCAGTTCTAAGAAAATTATAAATACAAAATCGCAAAAAATGAATTTCATTTGCATACTTAACACTCGACGATGTTTGAGTAGGTGCGATCTCTTCGATCTCTTCTGATGCTGCTCGTTGCATATAACGTTCCATTTTGTCGAAATCGCCATCGAATTCTTCGGGAAATGTATACGTCGGTTTGTAGGGATTTGGTGCTTGATCTAGATCAAATCAAATTCTTTAAGTTGTTGTTCGTAAATAGGAAATAACGTGCAAGATAAACAATACGACGTATAAGAAAAAGCAATTTAACATTTAGAAAAAGTTTAGCCTCCTCGTTTTTTTTGTTCTCTGTTCGATAAAATTCAATTATCTTTTAACATTTACGAGAAATGAAGCACATGCTCATTGAGCTTGACAGATATTTATCGACAAACCTCGATATCGGTACGAAGTCCGAGGTAATTTGACAAGAATAACATCTAAATTAGCTTGTTTTCTTCTTTCGAGTTCCTCGTTCTCCTTTTTTTTGTCGTTTAAATCGCTTTACCTTTCTTCTTTTCGGGTGATTTATGGACTTGACCATACATATCTTTGTACCACTGCGTTCGTTGATGATTTGAATCAACAGTTGATAACTAAAAAAACAGAAGAATTAGAGATTAGAAGTTCTTATTTTTTCGCTTAATAGTCGTTAGTATTTTTATTCGACACATGACGTATGTTTGGTCTGAGCATATGTCCGAGTCGATCATCGAATTCTTATACAATAAATAGTGCCCAAGAGAGAGACAGATCAAACAACGGATAAAGATGAAAGTAATAATAATATTGTTATTATTATTGTTGTAAAGGGTGTGTTTGTATGTCAAAAATTCGAAAATGGCATATCGCGTATAGAAAACATTAGAGTTTATGTGATGTTGATCAAGATTAACTAATGAGAGAAAAACGAGTCGAAAGGTTTCCTCGAATTTTTCAAAAAAAAAATCAATATTTAGAAAAGAAACGAACTCGAACACGTCAAAAAGCGAAAGAAAAACGAAGTGGTTGTATTTACAATCAAGGTTTTTCTTATGTTAAATATTTAAAAAAAAGAGAAATCGTGATTGCTTCACCATGAAATTGTTAAGTAAATATTCGACTAACGAAAGAAGTACAAAAAAAAACAGTGATTTATATCATTTACCTGTTGACAACGACAGGTTCCGTTCGAATTGGCTTTATTCATTATCATGTTGCTTGAAAACAAAATGTCAACACTGTATATCAATTGATTAGTCGAAAAAAAGAAGAAGAAAAAGAGAAAAAAAAACACTATCTATCGTTTAGTTCTGTTTTTATTTCTCATGTAAATAGAATAACAACATTGAAAGAGAGAGCTCGATTCCAAAAGCTCGAGAAACGAAGAAGAAGAAGAAAAAGAACGTCCGCATGTTGTTGTTTTTGCATCGTGAGATGATAAGCCTCCGTGATGCTTGTATCGACTGAGTCGCTGACTGGAAAAAGAGAAGAGAAAAAACGCAGAGAATTGTCGACTTGAGTTTCCATTCGATGAATCACATGAACAAATTAAAAACCTATTCGCTCGAGGACATTCAAAACAATGCGATATTTATTTGCAAGAAAATCTTTTTCTAATTAAGAAGTTAATGAATACAAATGGATTTGTTCTACGTACATTAGTCAATAATGAATTGTTGTTGAAATGAATATCGATTTTTTGAGATGTTATCGAACGAGTTTTTGCCATTGTTGAATTTGGATTTGGAGTCATATTATCTTTTAAGACGAAGATTAACGATTGACTTTTAAATTCAATGATTTTTACCCTTTTGAATTGGTATTTGATATTCAGTTCGATGAACAGAAAATCGTTTTTCATCGTCGATATCATTTGTCGGTTGAGTTTCATCGAATTTAAATCGAACTCGACGTGTAGGCGAGGAATTTTCTTTCGATTTACTCGAAAGACAATCATTCGACGTTGTTCGAACCAAAGTTGTTTGATCCTAATTACATATAAAAGGAGAAAACAAACATTGAAGTCGCTCTTTTTTTTTTCTTCATTCGTTTGCTTACTTCCTCGATATGCAACGGGACACAAATGAAATTAAACTTATCTAACGTAGCGTTATCTAATGTATGATGACGACGACGTGTATGACGTTCATATGTGTGAAGAAAACGTGTTCGACTTTCTCGATTTTCAGCTAGCATTGTCGTTTTTTTCTTCGAATCGATCGATAGTTTTCTGTATCTTATCTAGAGAATAGGAAGTAAAAGGATAATATCATTTAGAGGAAAGTAACAAATCTATTTTCTTCCGTAGTTCATTGACCATAAATAATTCTCGTCTGTCAGTCAATTCGACGAAATAAGGTAGATAACTTGTTAGAGAACAAATGATCTTGTTCATGGTCGTCGCCAACGTTTACCTTCGATTCATTGCTGACAGATACGTATATTCGAATTGTTCTATTATGACAAATCTCTTGTGCTTAGTTTAGCTCAAATGACATCCATCGACTGATATACTCTCACATAGAAAAAAAACTGCTACTGATAATCATGTATATATAGATGTATAGATATGCGTATATTGTGTTCGTTAGACGCTCAGTAGTAGACTAAAGATGTTACGTGCCATTCTCTCTCTCTCTTGATCGCGTTCTGATGAAAAGCAGAAGAAGAAAAAGAACGATATATGCTGTTGTTAATAATCATCATTCTGTATCCAAAAGGCTCAAAGAAATATTCCTCTCTCTCCATCTGTGTTCCGGTTTTGTTCCTTTTTTCTTTTGTTTATTATTGATTGTCAAATCGGTGCAGTTCTCTGTTTCCTATTTCCATAATTGTTCATTTATTTGTCTATTTTGTTTTTATTTATGATAATTAAAAGAACAGAAAAAAAAGATACAACACTCAAAATATCTAACGGACAGTTATGACTAGATTACAAGAGCAAAAAAAAAATAGACTGTATCATGTAGAAAATCCTAGTAGCTTGTATTTTCGTTTTGACGATCGATTCGATTCATTTCTATTTGTTGGTTGTCGTTGTCATAAATCATCGAATGTTTTCGATGTTTCTAAATCGGAAAATAAGAATTATTGTCCGGAAAAAATCGACGAACAAAAGAATATATTGATGTGATTTATTTACCTCGACACTACGTCGCCAATGAATAAGAGCATGTCGTGACAGCTCAATTTCTTTTTGTTGTTTTTCTTTCCGTCGTTTGAATGCAATTTCAATCGAAAGAAGAAAGAAACCAGCAAATATGCCACTTGCAACAAGAAGAAAAACACCTAGCATATTACTAACACCGAGCGTGGCTGGTGATGATGTTCGATCGGGACAACCTTTGTTTCTAAACAAAACAAAAAGCAATTGTTCTTCGATTCGAAATCAATCGTTTGACATTTACTCGTCGATCAGAATCCATCTTGTATCCAGTGTTTCCATGAAACCTCGTTCGTGCAGTGATAAAATCGCGTGTGAAAGTGGATTTATCCAGGCGTCTTTTTTCCTCAGCGCTATGCCGTAACTTGATCGGCCAAAGAGTTCGCCAGCAGTGACTAAATCACAATCTAACGCAGCTTCATATTCCAATCGTGGTGAATCCCAGATGAATGCATTGAGTCGACTGAAAGAAAAACAAAAATGCCAATGAATTTTTGCTTTCGAAGCAATTCGAGATAATTTACCCTTCTTTGAGATCTTCGATCGCTGCTTCGGGAGTGAGATAATTCTTGGCTTCCATCGTACGATACATGGTTGAGAGTTCTATTTTAAAAAAAAACGAGAATTTCTCGTCAAAAAGTGGATCAAGTAACAAAGCAATCAATACGAACCGACTTGTCGTTTGAAATACATATCAACCGAAGAACCTTTGACAGTCGCGTATTTGAAATTTTCTTGTGGGTTCCTTAGCTAAAATTAGTAAGTCAATAATTGATTGGTAAGAGAAGATTTTCATACTCGAGCATCGTTTATTCCTGAGATACTGGCTTCAGGTCGATCGAGCACAAGGTAGGCAGCTAAGTTAGCAGTGTATGAAGCGACCATGATCATAGCAAAACCAGCCCAGACCATGCCGAGAACACGTGCCGAAAAACTTCTCGGTGTTCCTAAAAACAATGACGAATTGACTCGATTTGTCATTTTTTTTTCATCCAAACCTTCTCCAATTCCTGAATTTAATAAGATTCCCCAAGTAAACCAAAGTGCTCGCGAGAGATTCAATGCATCTGCATCGGTATTAGCTTCGATGTTTAATCCATCGCCGGCATCAGTTCGTTGCTGAGGTGTAAAACGAAATCGACCGAATGGAGAAAATCGATCCAACAGATACAAAACAACAGCAACAACATGAACAGATAGCAAAACCATTAACCATAATTCACGTTGAAATGGTTGTAAAAATGAAGTCAAACTCGACGTATTTGTTGTCTAAATCGTTTATTTTTCTTCTTCAAAACATTCGTTTTTAATGATTGAACATACTTTTTTAACGAGAATTGTAATTCCTTGATATTTAAATGGTTTCGTAAATTCAATATCTTCAGCTCGCTCGGGACTGATTGTCAATGGTGCGACAATCATGTCTGCTTGTCCACTTAGCAATTCACCAATCATTCCGTCCCAACGTTTTTGCCTTTCGTCGCCTTCCTAGAAAAACATTCATTCGTAATTTGATTTATTCGTCAAATCGGTCTTGATTAATGTCATTTGTCCTCTAACTCAATTATCGAACAGTTTAGTTCGCTTACTTTTTCGATTGAACCGTATTTATTGTCAGTAACAAGATGTAATGTATAGACGAAACTCAAATTTTTCGAAAGTTCTTTCAATAAATCAATGCAATAGCCACGACAGCAGAAGGATTCATATTCTTCACTAGTTGAATCTGAAATCAGAGAAAAAAAAACGATCGAAATAAATCGCAAAATATGAGCAATATTATTACCATTGAATTTCTTTCGTGGACAAAGAATCTCATCAGCCGTACATTGTGTATCCGGTCGAATGAAAATAAATGGTTTTTCTGCAATTGTCACGACCTAATAACGAATAGATTCGAGTCGAATTTCAGGGTGTTGACTTCTCGTTTGCTTACAGAAACATTTCGTCGTGTTCGAATACCTTCTGGTTGCCGATAGAGACCATTCGGCCAGACAATATCCAATGGATCGAGTACTAACTCTGTATTATCAATCTAAGAAGCATCATAGACTCATACAATCGAATTCACAGACTCAAAAAAAAGAGAGAAGGACGTACAATTTGTCGACATTCGCCGCTTTTGTAACACGTACTCTAGAGATAAAGACAAATATTGAGGATTTCTTTCTTTCGAAGAATTTAACTAACAGTATTCGTTCGATAAGTTCCAACAATTTTTAGACTTTTATCTTGAACATTCACTATTTCATATAACGATTCGACTCGATCACCTTCATCATTGAATGCGATATTTCCTGTTGTACCATTTGTTATTTTCGTATTCAATAATTCTCTGTAGAAAAAAGAAACGAACAGAAATTGTAAAATAATTAAACGACAAAGGAAAAAACCTGTAAAGTTCCTTTCCGAATGTCCAAGGTTCAGTCGATGAACAATCAATTGCTAATGGTTTCTCCGACCAAAATAACGAATTATTTATGAATTTACTAAATGTTTGAACTAGGAGATTCGTTGCATCGATAAGAAGATTCTCCTGAGTAAATCGATGATGCAATCGAACACCGAGCAAACCGTCGATAAGTCCGGTATGATTCGATGTTAGAACTCGTTCATTGACAATCCAAACGCAGTTTTCTAATAATTGTAAATTTATTATTGCAGAAAAAAGTTCATCGACATCTTCGAGTCTATTGAAAGCGAACAAATAAATAAAATATAACTTTGTTTTTTTTCGAAAACAAACCTGATATGAACAATGAAAACAAGAGATAACAAATGATCTTCGGAAATAATATCGGAAATAAGTGAAGTAAAATTAACATTCGATTCGTATTCTTCGATACGTTCAATCTTAAAATCAATTATTTGAATTTCGAATTGAACATTAGTAATTAAATATTTTACTTGAATATCCGAATCTTCAGTTAACATCTGAAATCTCGATGCAACCATTCGTCCTTCTTCATCTTGACTATAGATTAAAACAATTCGACTGTATTTTAATCGTGTCACGAGACTAAACCATGCGTCAGCTTCGTATAAATACGGTGGAACTAATCGAACAATATAATTATACAACGCCTAAATGACAAATAAACATGAATAGAATGTTTGTTATTCTTCGAATTAGGAAAAAACATCGATATGTTCTACTTTGTCGGAAAAAAGATTTTCTCTCGATGCAATTGTTAACACAGGTATATGATAAAAATCTGAGACATAAGAAATAGCTGTTAATGTTAAATCATCGTCATCGAGACCTTGACCAGCAATAATTGCTTTGGCTTGAGAATGATTGCCTATTTCACAAAGTTTAATTGCGATTAACAATGGATTTAAATCCAAGAGAAATGATTTCGATGACAGATAAATAGCTTGTGTCGATGAAATCGAATACAATTGATTTGTATGTTCATTGAGTATGCGAATATGTTCAGGAGTTGTCAGCGCACCAAGAACAGTTATATGTGGATGATCCAATTGAAATAGATCGAATGTTTTATTCGGTAAAATGTCGAGATTTTCAAGCTTTACAAAAGAAAAATGGAAGATAATTAAGACGAAACAAATCATTTGTAATCGGTTGAGAAAAAGAAAGAACAAAAAAAAATAATCTCGTTTTTTCCTTTCTTTCTTCTCCTTGTATTTTTCTGTCAAATAGATGGGTTCTTTTACTCGGAACGAGTGGCTTAGGAATAGACGATTGGAAATGCACATCAACAATTTGCTCCTTCTCTGGAGAAAAATATGACTCGCAGATGTCGCAAAAGAACGAACAGTCTTCTTCTTCTTCTGGTGCTTCGCTTTCTTTTTCTTTTTCTTTTACTTGCATTTTCTGTTCTTCTCGTCTTTGAACATAACAAAACTGATTCGATTACCAAAATGATCGATTCTTTTCGTCGAATAATATGACATTTTGACGGCAAAAGAGTATAAAAACTATACTTAAATATAAGATGACAATAACAACGAATGTTATCGCCATCATTTTTCTGTTTTATTCGGTACAATACGAAGATACTTGAGATATAGTTAAAGACTTTTCAAGATACACAAATCGAATCATTGACCTCATCGAGAGCAAAGATTTGTGACCCAATTCTGTACACAAGTTAATTATATCATTAACAAGGATTGTTTATTTTATAAATATATCAGATCAAGATAAAAAAAAATATCTACGAAGACCGATTCTCAGTCTGTTCTTTTTCGTATGCGTATATCTGTCAGAAATTCAATGAATATGATGTGTTTATATATAAACTGTTCGAATAATGATCATATCATCAATATAACAAATTGATCAATACCTCTGATTGTTGTCTAGGACCGTAGTCAGACATGACGACCCCCCTCTCCTATGAATTGTTTTTCTATTTATGATTCAACGATATAAAACAAAACAAAAGCAAGAGAAAAAAAAGAAGAAATGGGACACAAGATAGTAGAAAGAGACAGAGAGAGAGAGAAAAGGCGCCAATAACGAATATGAATTCTTTGTAAATACTTTGACAAAAACAGCAGAAGAAAAAGAAGAATAAGAATCCAGCTTTTGTTTCTCTTCTCTGTCTCTCTCTCTCTCGCTTTATCTGCCTTTTGATTGTATGATTGCTACTAGCATTCTTTGTGTTGTTGCCATGTCTGTATGTCGAGCAGGAATACAATGGATATAAACCAACGGTTAAACATTCGTCATTATTGTCGATAGCTCGATTAACGCTGTTTACTTTTCTTTTGTTGTTGTTTTATTTTCTTTCTTGTATTTTCTTGTTTTCCTCTTTTCTATTTTGACGACTTGGTGACATCAGTTTTCGATTATTGTTGATGGTTTATCATCGAATGCGAAATAAACATTGTCAATGAGCATTCGTTGTTATCAACAGATTTTTCTAATTATAATATGCTCACATTGGATTCAATTGAAACAACAATGGAAGGACTTGATCTTGCAATTAACAATGACAATTATGAACAAACAACAGATACACGTACAGCTACATTTACATTGAGTTCGTCAACATCATCATCGTTGTCGTCATCATTATCAAATCTGCCATTAACTGATGTGCCAACTAGACCATCATTCTCAACAGTTCTATTCGAAGATCATGAACTCAAACATTCCCAATCGCTTACACTTGAATGTCAACGACGTCGACCGGTCATCGAAGATCCTTATAAAGTCACACCGAATCTCGAAGTGCTCAATGATTGGATGATTGTAAGTTAAAAATGAGAGAAAAAAAAGCAACTAGACAACTGAGATTAATGGTAGCTTGTTATCGTCTACATATGACAGAGATTAAGACTCAAAATGAGTCATTTCATTTTTCACAAATCAAATAAAATCAATATAAAATTAGCAAATGAAGGAAAAAGGCAAAAGCGTCCTTTCTTCCTTTCGTCTATTTGACAAATAAGACTTAATTTGTTTTCTAAGTTGACAATTGATCATCTTGTAGATTTTCTATTATCCCTGTCAGGACACAACAGACAGAACCAGACAAGAAGAACGTAAAAATTCGAGCATTAATTTTCCTCTTTATATATCGTCTATCGTCATTATAAACACTCGAGAAAACAACCAGTACTTCCAGACCTAATGACTAGAATATCTGCTTGAAAATAAGACGCATGTATACAGAAACTACTAACGCGATTTCGATTCGACGTACGATTACAACGACAAAAACTTTTTTTATTTTCGTAGGAGAAGTTTTTGTTTTTATCTACAACAAAAACGTTTTATTCTTTTGTTAAGACAACAACGGGAAAAAGTCGGAAAGAATTAAGTGAAATCTATGGATTTTCTGAAGAACAAATAGCGGGTAGGACTTGTTGTTAATTCTATTCAACTATTTATTTCTATGTTTGAAATTTTAGTTTTCGAAGAATCATTTGCTTTGCTGGACAAAGATGGAGATGGAAATATATCGAATTATGAAATACGTTCGTTAATGAATTCACTCGGATATTCACCAAGTGAAGAAGATATTTCATCTGTGATAGCAAAAGTAGATATGGATGGTAAATCGAGAAATCGTTTTTGTTTTCGTTATTCGATTCTTTGCTGTTGATTAGGCAATGGAACTGTTGATTTCGATGAATTTTTAACAATGATGCGACGACGAAAATCAACTGGCGAATATGATACTGAATTACAACAAGTATTTAACGTATTCGATAAGAATAAAGATGGATTTATTGATAAAGATGAATTGTTTGATATGCTCTCGAGACTCGGTGAACTGATAACTGAAGTAAATAAACAAAAGCGAACGAGAAAAAAACGGAAAAAAAAACAAAAGAAAAAGTCAATTTTCTATTTTAGGATGATATTTTAGAGATGATTGAAGAAGCCGATTGTATTGATCATGATGGCAAAGTATCTTATGAAGAATTTCAAGCAATTTTATATTCGAAATAATCTCGATATTTTCCTTCGGATTGATTTTTTATTCAACTGAAGACAAAAAACAAAAAACAAAAACAAAACACAAAAGACATTTTCTTTTCTTGTTGTTGTATTTACTGGATAAATGACTTCTTGTCTTTTCTATATATATATATCAGCGTGTATAGTTCTCACTGGGGTAGAACCCCATAAAAAAACATTTGTGACAAGCTGTATTATGTGTATGTATATATTATATGCGCTAGAAAGAAAAAAAAACGACGACGACGGGGAAGAGAGAGAAAGAAGAGACATGAATGCGAGGAATGTTGTTTTGTAGCTGAGCTAAAAACAGATTTTTAACAAGAGAAATATGAGTGAGTGGATATGGAAGAACCGATATTAGAAAGATTAGGTAGAAAAGCAAAAGAAAAACAAGAAATGATTAGAGATAAAGAAGAAAAGAAGAACATTTTTTTGTACAAAAAATGAAATTCATATCAGCAGATCGAATGTTTCTCAGAGAAAAAAAAGCACCAATATTGCAAAATCACAAGAGAGATTTCGTTTTGTAAACACAGGGTAGAAGAAGAAAAAAATGCATGTTTGCATTCGGACGGAGAGATAAATAAATCACAAAATAGTACAACATATGCGTTTTTCATGATCTGGATCGATGATGTGATGATTATTATTATGAATTTCGATGTGTTTCGGCGATGTATATCGTTCTAATGAATGTTCGGTCCCATTGGAAATCTTCGTTGTTGAATTATTATTTGTATTCAATTTTTGATTGGTATCCGTGAGTGTCGGAGGAGGAGGAGAAGTTGACGATTGCGGTTGATTCGAGTTCGACATGCCCACGCCTCGTCGTCGTTCTTCACGACGACGTTTCACATCACTTAATGTATCTGAAGTTGTTTGTGTTGGCGGTAATGGTAGCGGAACTTTCAATGGCGGTAGAGTGATTTCGATTTTCGGTGATGTCGTTAGAGATTCTTTAACTGTTGAGTCAGTTGCCGTCGTAGTACTACTTGCTCGTTCGTCTTTACTACTAAGTTTTGTTTGAAGACCGTTGGTTTGCGGAGTTTCATCGACATCTTCTTGAATTTTATCTTTCGCTTGTAGAACATCGAGAAAATTCTCGTTCAATTTCTTCACTCGTTCTCGGTCGCGTATCGACGCACGACGTATCGAACTCGTTCGATTCAACGACGAACCGCTACCGTACGGCGACGAAACACTCGAACGTGATTCGTACAAAGTTCCTATGCGAGCAGATGTGCCATTGGGAAGGGTATTACTATTGACATGTAGACGATTGTTTGGTTTTACTTGTGATTGAGCAGCAGCAGCAGCAGCAGCGGCAGCGGCGGCAGCTGCAGCTTTTTCTTGATTTCGAATGTTTTGCTCTCGAGTATCGATCATAAACGAACGCAGTTCGGGATCGTCACAGAGCTCCAACGCTGAACGACCATCGGGAATTTTCTCGTAAATATCAGCACCAGCCTCGATCAATAGTTTCAAACTGGTCTGTTGACACCAGAATGCCGCAGCATGTGTCGGCGTCCAACCGTCTTTATCTTGTAAATTGATTGATACATGTTGTTTCAGAAGAAACGCCACGACTGTTTGATAACCATTTGCGCAGGCAATGTGCAGCGGTGTTGCACCGTCGGGATTTCGGTACGAAAGTCGATCGTCGATCGTACGAATTGAATTTTGTTTGACTAAACTTTCGAGATCACTTAACATTTGAGTTTCTGTCCGTGAACGGGTCTTATCGATCATTTCTTGTGTTATGCCAATACGATCCATTTGTGTTTCGATATAATCCAAGGTGATTTCATCATCACAAATGTCATACGGCATGTTACCATCGGCATTTAATGCCAATAATTCAGCACCATTTGTTACGAGGATTCGACAAATTTGTGCGTGACCACAAGTGGCTAAATTTCAAAAGAGAGAATTCTTCTAACGGAAGATTGAATTCGAGTTTTACCAGCAGCGTGTAATGGCGTCCAAAGATCTCGATCTCGAGCGTTAACATTACCACCGTATTCGAGTAGTAACTTGAGAATTTTCTCGCTGTTATCTATGGAACATTGATGAATCGGCGTGAGACCGTCTTCGTTCGCGGTATTTGGATTGTACAATCCCGATTGAAGTAATTGACGTACTTCATCGAGATCTTGTCGTGCCGTTGCTGAAAAACAAATTATCATTGAAAATTAGTTTATCAATGAAATTGACAAATTACCTTCTAAAATAACGATATTCTCAGGAAATTTAACAGATACTTTTCTCATTTTCGAAGGTGATTTTATTGGTGTTGTTCCGTTGGTTGAACTGACGGCTTCTCGTTGTGTCCAACTTTTCAATTGTTGTTGTCGTCGACGTCTCGCATGTTTCAGTCGTTCTTGTGCTGTCATTTTTTCTAACAACACCATTTCTTGAATAAGTTCGGAATGATCCATGATGATAAGTTTAGTTTTCGTTTTTTTCAAAAAAATCGAATCATCGTTTTCGTTGATTTATCTGTTTGAGTATATCACTAAACAAAAAACGAGTTTGTATATGAGAGAATAAGAAAAAAGTCTCGTTTTTTTTCAATTTCAAATGAGATACCTTTGAAACGTTATGAGAAAAAAAAAGAGAAAGAGAGACAGAAATTCGTGTTTTGTTTTATTCAGAACGGAAAGAAAAAGAAAAATTTCAAACATCGTCGCAGGGATTGTTAAGAATAACATTCTTACCCGTTGCGTATTGTCATTGTTAACATAAATTGATAATTTAAATTCGAAATAAACATTCTCGTAGCGAAAAGAAAACAACAACAAAATATTTATCTGATCTAAAATCATAAGAAACTAAAATCAAATCCAAAGAAAAAAACGATCAGCTAATCAATCAATTGAGTACGAATGAGAGTATATTGAAGAACAAACGTATCCGGAGCCGCGTTTTCCGCAGCCGATTTCGGCGACGCATACGAGCCGGATGTAGTCGAGTGAATTTGAAATCCAACTCGTAATAAACGTTGTAGTATGTCAGTGTAAGGTATCGAGCCAAGATCGAGCGATGAATCATAACAATCGTTGGTTATGTAAGCGCGCTCGGGTGCTGTCGGTAGGATTTGTGTGATGAATTGTTTATCGCCATGAATTTGATAGATTTTCGAATTTGAATGAAGGAGATTTTGAACGACGAGTGAGAGAATGTCGAAACGTTGATGAGACGCCATCTGAAACGAAAACAAATAGATGAATAACCAGAACCAACAAAACGAGAAAGGAGAAACAATGAAGAACTAACAGCTAAAATCAACCTTCTTGTGCACCAAAAGAAAAGATACTGTGCGAAATTCAATCAAAAGCTAATAGACTAGATATTGAAGAAAAATGGAAAGAAAGAAACACACGCAAATAGCAAACTAATCGACTGAATTCCATGCACAGTATTCCTTGAATTAGGCGTTACGTTTGACGAGAATGTATTGAGTACGAAGTAAACCTTGAGAGCCAGCACCTGATGAACCTTCGATACGAAAACCGGCTTTGAGAAAAGCTTCGAGTACTTGAGTGTACGATTGACGATCTGGGTCGGCTGGCGAGTTGTAATAACCCCAACGGAAAGCACTTTCGGATGATTGAGGTAGGATTTGTTTGATTGTTTCACGTGAACCATGCTTTAAAATACAAAATAACGAATCATTGAAATTCTATCAGAGATGTTTTTTTTTACAAGTTCAAAAAATTTGCCATTGCCTGTTGATAACCAAATAACCATTGAAATAACTTCAAGATTATTCTCGGATGTATTTTGTGCCATGATTAGTTGTGTCTTTTCGTATTTCGATTGTAATACAATCTAAACAAAAGATAAAATCAAGCAGACTAAGAGCAATAAGACAACAAATCATTTTCGTTTTGCTCGTTTCTTAAGTAAAGCTAAGCTCTTGCATTCATTCATTCATTCTATCATTACAATATCTTTTCTCTCTCTCTCTCTCTCTCTCTCTCGCTCTGTACACACAACACACATATGTACAGATAGATGAGAATAGAAGAAGTCCAACTGCGAATCACAAATCATTTCAAATCAAAGAAATATTTTTTGCGAAAAAAATGAAAACGAAAACAAATTTTATTTTTCAATAAAAATCTTTTCTTGAAACATCGATATTTTGCTTTTTTATATTGAAAATTGTTGAACTAAACCGATGATAAACGACATCTATGAACATCATGCAGGACACACACTTCATTCACACATTTGAATTTATTTGTCATTGAAATTCAACCATGAATGTTGAAGGGATTGATTTGCAGTTATTCGATGTCTATAAATAGAAACACAAAACAAAATCAATATTGACTAATTAATATTTCTATTTCGTACTTAGGTATTCGAATGATTAACTTTTCAATAAGATCAATACAATCTTTCGAGATTTTTTCGAATAAATCCTTTGGAAAATCGAGTGCACAATGTGTAATATTGTTTTGTGTGTCTAATTTCGTTGTACCACCGAATGGCGTATGGCCAGTAACGAGTACGTAGATTAAAACACCGATATTCCACATATCAGTCGCACATGTCAATGGTTCGTAGTTGACAACTTCAGGAGCTTTGAGAAGAGAGAAAAGACAAAAACGAAAGGAATTTATTAATTCAAAATTAGACATTTTTTTTTGTTAAAAATACCGAGAAAATCTGTTGTTCCAGACATTTCTAAAAGACATTGATTGGTTAATATACGTGAGAGACCGAAATCACAGAGTTTTATTTGAGTATTTGGCCATTTTTCCATGAGAAGAATATTCTGTGGCTGAATAACGAAATTTATAATTAATAAAAACAAAGAAATACAGTCGAATTACTTTAATATCCAGATGAACGACTTTATTTTCATGAAGATAAGAAATGCCTTGTAGAACTTGTTGAGTCACATTTCGAGCTTGACATTCATTGAGATAACCTTCACAATCAAGAATCATTTGTAAATCACCTTGTTTAGCACTGAAATCAATCGAAAGAATTTGTACGTATGTTTTTCTATGAATTGAATTATTACTATTCAAGAATGAAAATAACTTCACTAGATAAATCGAAAACTTGATGAAGACCGATGAAATTCGGATGCTTATGAGATAATTGTAAGATTCGTAGTTCGTTGACGGCATGTTGAACATGACGTTTTTTGATAATTTTTGCTGCGAAAGTTTCATCGGTTGACTCTTTCTTCGTACATGTTTTCACCGCAGAAAATCGGCCACTTTAACAACAATAAAAGCAAAAGATAACATAAAATTCTTTTGCCTACCGACAAACATCGCCAGTTATTCGATAGATCGAATCAAACGATGCTTTTTCTAAACGTTGAGAGAATTCACCCGGTGCTGCTGATTGTATCATCGCTATAGGAAATTCTAAAGAAGAAGAAAAAAGAACTAGATGAGCGTATGCGCACTTTGACCTTATGTCGATGCGTTCATTTGTTACTTCTGCGATATTGTTCTGTTTAATGATTGATGGAAACATGCAAATGCAGAGAGATATCAAGGGAACAAAAATAGACACGAATGGATATAGCAGAAGAGATAATCCAGCGACATCTTATATTACGTCGAAAGGCGAGAATATGTTGTTTATATGGAAATGAAATCAATTGACAGCTGATACATATCTGGTTCGGTGAATAGACCATATAGTTAGTGTGTTTTTATTTCATACAACAACAAGAAAAAGAAAGGAAGATCCTCAACCAACAGATAAATTCTTTATAAATAAATAAAATAGTGTCTGGAAAGTGAAAGTTTATTTGTTAGTTTGACTATTTACACGACTCGTTCGCCGATGGTGAAAAGATCCATTTGTCGTCGGTAGATGATCGATTTCAAAGACATTATCTGATTCGATGGTTAAATCGTTTTGTTGATCATCATCGAAATGATGATTGCTTTCGATGACTGATGAACGTCGATCGATTTTCATAACATGTCCGAAATGTTTCAAAGATTCAACTAGATTTCGATCGTATTCAAAGCGATGTGAAGATGTTAGTTCTTCGCGAAGTTCGTATCGACGATTGGCAACAAATTGTTTGATATCGGTTCGAAGTTGATCGAGTTCATTCGATTGCAGACGATCACAACGATCGATACGTTGACGTAGTTCGTTGGCACTTTGTTGCCGACGAAAGATGACGTTGAGACCTTGTTCTTTGACGTGATCGATCTCGAGATACAATTCGATTTCTCGTTGTTTGAGAATATCGTGAAGTTGTTTGAAGATTTCATCGATTCGTTTTATTGACGAAGCGATTTCGGTTTTGAATAATAATTCGACATTGACTAACGTCGAAGTTTGTCGTTGAAGATCTTTAACAGATTTAGCTAAGACTGAAAAGCAACGAAGTTAAAATCAGAGAGAAAAAAAAGAAAAAAAATCTACGTTTTTTATTATTCGAAATCGAAGATGGTTGCTCGGAAGGTTGACTCGATGAATTATTTCGACGTTGTTCAACAACATCAGTGGTTTTAATCGATTCCGAAATGATTTTACTCGGATTAGTCTCAGTAACTGGCGAAGGCATCGGTGTTTGTCCATCAGCAAATGCTTGAAAAATATTCGAAACACGCTGCGATGGCCGTAGGACTCCGTTCGATGATGATTGAGCAGTTTTTCTATTCGTATTCTTTCGTGTCCAACCGTTGAGAGCTTCATCAGCTCGATCTTAAACGAAATTCTCTTGAATCTTCATCTTTCAACTCACGAATAACAATCTTTTACTTCGATTAAATGCTTCGACTGTTTCATCAATATTTGATTCATAATGCAGAAGAGCTAATTCGATTTGTTCACGTGTTAGATTAGTTAAATGAGGCAAACGTATTCGAACGGCATTGACACAATCACGTAGTGCATTTTTTCTCGGCATTGACTTCCCAAATCAGAACAAACAAAATACAAAATGAATCGATTCAGATCGATGGTGCACATATGTGCGAATATGCGTAGGAAGTTTAACGAAAATACCACCGTCAAGTCCCATATGGAAATTCGTTCTCAAAAGAAAAGGAATAAAAAACGTGCGTGGCTCTTGAGTTTCGTATCGATATAGGTTTTTTTTTCTCTTGCTTTTCGCCCTCAAAATAATCAGTACAAGATGCGACATTTAGTTTTAATTGATTGATTTCAATATTTCTGCATCCGCGTCTGTCTACAACATAGTGAATCGTATTGGCTCGTTGATCAACGAATGAGAACTCATATTTACTCATTGTTTATGAGAAATATACTTACTTTTGCGGTTAATATTATCGATAATAAAAAAAAACGACAGAAGTAAGATGTGGTTTTTAGTCAATGTCGGGTTGGAATTGGGAATTTATTTGATTATTGATAATATTACGAAATTTTTTATTCTTAATAATCGGTAAATTAATTTAAAAAAATATTTATTTTGTTTGTTAAAAATTATTTGTTGTTCTTTAGTCGAGAAAATCGTTTTGATATTTTAATTTTTGAATGTCTTTTACTTGGCTTTTTAATTGGTTTTCTATCGTTTTATTATCAAACAACATATTTACTAATTGTTCTTCTCTTCATTCATATTCTCGGTACACTTTACACCGAACATCGATTGAATTTAATCGTTGAATTCGGTCGAATTCTTTTAACTTCTCTTTTCAATTCAATTTTCTCTCGACGATCATCGAACCCAAACGTTCGTATTGACAGTAAAAAACTCCCGGAGAAATACTTGTACAACTATCGTCTTACACCAAGTCAACAAGTAAACAATTCCATTCAAACAAAACCACTCGAACTCAATTCTCGTTTTCAGTCATCGGCGATTCGACCGGGTATTTCGAATTTACATGGAACGACTTGTTCCCTCAATGCATTAATGCAAAGTTTAGCTTCATTGAATCAATTCTGTTCGGCATTGCAACGAAATATTAATGTTTGATTTTGAATTCGAATGTTTTTTCGGAGAAGAAAATCTCGTTTTTGTTTAGTTTTCTCGATTTGCTTATGATTCGATTGTCTCAACATTCGTCAATATTCTCCTACAACTACGAAATGATCATGAAAATTCCAGTCGATTGATCGATACAGCTCCATTCATCTCTCGATTGAACACAATCGATCCTCATTTAATATCAAAAACTCAGCCGATTGACATTGCAGAATTATGTCAAAAGATTTTCGAAATTTTAAATAATGCAATTGCTAAACAAGTGTCAATTTGTCCGGTGAAGTAAGAATTTCACGAAAATCAGTGAGAATTAAAACGAAAGAGAATTGAATTTAGTGTGCTCGAACAAGTTCAAAATCGAAAGTTAACGACTTTTTCGTTGAATTATTTGAATAAGATTTTCATCGAAACAGAAAGTCAAGTAAAACAAATGCAATTGACGAGTTCGTCTTTTCACGCTCTTCGATTTCTTTAGCTTCATAATCGAATCAACTTGGACAATCTCGATGCACAAGCGTCGTATATTGTTCAGTACGTCGATTTGACCTGGTTACTTCATCATATTCAATTAGGTTCGATAGTTAAAAGCACTTTTTCGGGACAAATTCTTCATGCACATTGTTGTACAAAGTAAAACTCTATCTGGAAAAATGTTCATTTCGACATTCTTTGTTTTTCTTTAAAATAGTTGTTCACATGTTCGATTTCGAACTGAACCATTTCAAATTCTCCCATTGACAATCGATCGAACGGACACGCAATTCACTAGATTGATATCTCAATTGACAAATATTGATATCGTAAAACCAAGAAAAGACAATTCGAAATTCATTTCTCTCATTCGAATCATTTAGATCGATTCAATGCTATGTTCATATTGTTCTAGTCAAATATCCGATGAGATTAAATTACCTCAACAGGAAACAATTTTCACTAAACTTTCGTAAGATAAAATCAAATGCTAAATAACATTTCCGTTTCGATTCGTTCATTGAATAGATCAACTCTTTCTCCTCTATTGGCAACTCGTCTTCAACCATCGGAAGACTCGTCTTTTCCCAAACCATCATCTCATCGCAATCGAACATCAGCTCTCGAAACCAATCAAAACATTCCATCGACAATGAATTCGAAAACAAAAAGTCAAATAATGATCGCCAATTATCCCAATGTCCTATGCATACAATTGAAACGTTTCTCCTACGATCGTCTTTCTCAAACAAGCACAAAATTAACCACAAAAATTTCTATCGAATCCGAGAAACTCCTCGATCTATCTCATTTGCATTATTCACGATGGCTTGGTCTAACACAAACCACTCCATCGACCTATCGTCTTATTGCTGTTTGTTTACATTTGTCGAAAACAAATCGAACAAATTCAAACGACGGACATTATGTTTGTCTCTATCGAAATGAACGTAATCGTTGGTATCTAACCGATGACGAGCGTGTCACTGAAATCAATCAAAATGAAAACATTTTTCAAACGCCATTTGTAACAGAAAACTGTTATCTTCTGTTCTACGAACGTTGCCTTTGATTCTTATAGAATCGCGATTTTTCTTTCTTTTTTTTTGTTCAAGTTATGAATTAGTATTTAGTGAAACAACACTCAACAATGTTTTTAAGGTTAATTGTCTAACGCGTTTGTACTTGTTGTGTGCGTTTGTGTTTTGGAATAAATTATCGAACGAACTCAATTTGTATGTATGTATGTATGTATATATGATAAACGACAATGAATAATAGAGAAAAACAAACAAGCAAAAAAAAAGAGAGAGAGAGAGAAATCATTATCATAGATATAGAAGAAAACACGAATAGATCATCATCAGTCGAACACGGAGTGTTAGTAGCTCGAGTTTACGATCGATTTCCATTGTTAAGATTTGTGGTTGTAGTTGAATATGGCATAAAGATTCCGTTTGATATTAAATGTGGTTGTGTAGGTGGTTGTGATGGTTGTTGTGGCCAACGAAGATTGGAGATGAGATTATTTCCTGAGGCTACTGTCGATGATGACCATTGAGATGACATCGGTTGATCGAGTTTAGTTCCAAAGGAGATAATTGCTGGATCTGTCCAAGGTATATTATTCATCCATTGATTTCGTTGAGGAACGAACGTGTTCGAATAATCGACCCGATAGTTTGGAGAATTTCCATTCCATGTGTCTGATGAAAAAGCAGAGCAGTTTTGTCTGGTGTTAAATTGAAAAAAACTTTGGTTTTTACTAGTTGGCTGCGTATACTTTTGTGGTGGTGGTGGTGGTGGTTGGTGGTTCCACGAGGAATCGTATCCGTATGAATTCGAAATTGGACGAGAAGAAGAAGATGTTTGCGTGGATAATGGCCGTCGTTCATCTTCGATGTCAGATGCAAGTGCTGACATGAAGAGATTACATGGATCGAAACCTTAATAAAAACGGAAGTGAATTTCGAAAGAATAAGTTTAGTTTTCCGTACCAAGTTCATCGTTTTCTTGAATTTGTGAATAAGATGTATTGTCTTCTCTCGTTTGTTGTTTATCAATAGTCTCTCTCGTTTGAGTATTATCATTAGTTCCGAAAAGAATCGTGTGTATCGAAGGAGTATTGGTCGAAAAGAGTTTGTATTCAGGTATTTGATCGTAGGCAAGCGCTGTGGATGATTCATTCGTTTGATTGAGTTCCGATGACGATGGTTTGACATCGTCGGACCAGGTTTTTATCGGTGAAACGCGTGTTTGAAGTGAAGGATCGTGTTCGGACGATGTTTGAGAAGATGTTGACGAGAAATCGGAATCGACATTTAATGTGTCACCATTCAACGCAGTTGTACTGAACGAGAGAACGAAAGATTGAACAAAATTTCAAAGGAAAAATGAAATTCACCTGGTAAATGTGCAATTCATTTGTTGTGCTTCATCTCCTGATTCGAAATCTGATTGTCCGTTGAGAGTATTTGGCGAATTTGAATAACTATTTGCAGAAGATAAGAAAGGTCCTTTGCGTTTTTGAGATGAATCATTCTGCTGACTGTGAGAACAAAAAACAATTTCGTCGTTTGATTGATCAAAAACTCTCTTTCTCTCCTACCTATTCGTTGTCATTCGATTGGCTTTGGTGGCTATTTTATTTGCATACTGTTCCATAAGTTTTCGTTCGTAATCCAAATGTAGACTAAAAAACACTTCGAATTGCACAAAAACAAAGCCCGATGGTGATTCGTAATTACCCTTGTTGCATTTGTTCTTTCGTAAAACTTGCTAATGGATCGCCTTGTTCGTGCAGATACAAACAGTCGGCCTTTTGGCATGCTGCACCTTTCAAAAATCGACTACAGTATTTCGTTGTGCCGAGCGTTGCTTTCAAAGTTCGACCGTCGAGTGAATAGTTCGAGAGCGATTGAATGGCGTTTAAAGCTTCTTCAGATCGTGAGTAGGTTATGTAGACGCATATCGAATTGAGTTGACCGTTGTGTGCTGGTGATGTGACTAATTTGATGATTTTACCGTATTTACCGAAGTGATCGGTGCGTCTGAGAAGATCGGTGTCGGCGAAACGAGCTGGAAGACCGTTGACGAAAACGAGATTTCGTTGAACAACGCGAAGATTGGCTAAATGTTTTCGATTTTCGGTTGTTTTCGGTTTCTTAGTCGAGTCTTTCAGCTTTCGATCACGTTTGACTTGTTGAAGTCTAGAGAAAAACAAACAAACAAACAAAAACACGTTCACATTCGAGTTGAGATTGAGATTTTACTCTTCATCTGTCAACGGTTTGAATTGCGCTGGATTCTCACTGTACGGCTGTAAAAGAATGAAAGAGTTTTATTATTGTTTTCATTTCGATTTACTTTTCGACAAGCAGGACACAATCCGTTTTCATCTGTTCGAATTCGATGCCAACAAAACCGACAAATCTAGATTGATTTCTTTAATTTTCTTCGTTGTTTTCATTCGATTTCTACCTGATAGCAACATGTACATGGAAAGAATGTTAAATCATCCGCTTCCAACACCTCCAAACACAACGGACACTAGAAAAAAACGATCAATGACAAATGAAATTCGTTGGCTTGTTTTACTTCAGAAGACTCTTGATCGCTCTCCATAGTTGATTTGATAAAAAAAATCGATGAAATCTATAAGGATATGATCGTGTGAATTGCACTGATGTGTTAGTATTTTTCAATCGAGAAAAAAAATGTAATCGAAGAACAGAAAAAAAAAGACTAACTAATTCTGTTCCTCCTCGCGTCATTTTTTTTTTGTTCTCATTTTTTGATGTATTGGTAATATTGATTAGCCTATCAGCGAAGTGATTGGATAGAGTTTGCTGAGCGAAAAGTGTTTTTTTTCCTTGCGAATTTTAAATAATTTTTTTTTGCAAATTTCGAAAAAAATTCTACGGAATTCGATGGGAAAATTTCGGTTCGATCAGCGACATCTATTCGCGTAAATCGAGCGACTTTTCGATCGACAAAATTTTCGTGTTCCTAAATCGAGAAAAAAAAATTGGCAACATCGAATTTTTTCTCTCGATTTCATCACGACAATTCAACTCCATTGTCCTAGTTGAGTTCATTGTTAAATTGCAAGTCTTCTTGGCGTCTAGTCGTTTTCGTTCGTTGAAATGGAAACAGGAAATCCTTCGAAAGAACTAGCGAGTTGCGTCAAAGCAGCTGTCCGTGTCCGTCCTTTATCTGTCAATGAAAAGCAAGATCTCTGTCAAACATGTGTCGACGTTCAACAAACAACAAAAGAAATCATTTTAGCAAACAGCACAGCTTTCACATTCGATTACGTTTTTATTTCCGAGACAAATCAACAGGATCTTTATCGTGAATGTGTTTACGATATGATCGAAGGTTGTTTTCAAGGTTACAGTGCGTCGATTCTCGCCTACGGACAAACCGGATCCGGGTAAGACGAATTTCGAAATTTCAAAGCAATAAAAATGCTTTTCCTTTCGACAGAAAAACTTTTACAATGGGCAGCGGAATTGAATATATGGACCCGTCGAAAGAAGGTATTCTGCCTCGTGCCATAATGCACATATTCGAACGATGTCAAGCGGAGAACGGTCCGAAATGTGTTGTTTCTTGTCAATTTATTGAGGTAAATCGTCGAGACGAAGACGAATGTTGAAGTTTTTTCGCTTAGATTTACAATGAAAACATTTACGATCTGTTCAATAAAGAAAATAACGATTTTCGCTCGCAGAAAACCGTCGATAAACACGTCGTTTTCGAGAATAGTAACGGCGAGATATCAGTGACCAATTTAACGACTCGATTTGTCACGTCAGCGAAAGAAGTAAATCGAACTCAGTGATTTAGAAAAAAAAAACAAAAATCTTTTCTCTTTGCCAGACTTTAGAATGTCTAAGAGAAGGTGCGTTGAGTCGAACAACGGCATCGACTCGAATGAACAGCGTATCGAGTCGATCGCACGCCATATTTACTGTTAATTTGCAAATCGATCGAGCATCCGTAAGCGCAAAAATTGAAATTAGACGAGAAAAACGATCGTTGTTTTTTTAGACGACGAATGCGGAGTTAAGAGAACAAATCCGAGCTAAACTTCATTTCGTTGATTTAGCCGGTTCAGAAAGTTTAAAACGAACAGGTGCGACCGGCCAACGAGCGAAAGAAGGCATCAGCATCAACAGCGGTCTCGTAAGTTCGACTAATTCACTCTGAATTCAACATTCATTCGACTGATTTAGTTGGTTCTCGGGAATGTCATTTCAGTTCTCGGCGATCCGATGAAAAAAGGAGCTCATGTGCCGTATCGTGATTCGAAATTAACTCGTTTATTACAAGATTCTCTCGGTGGAAACAGGTAAAAACTCGAATGACGAGAAAAGAAAATCGATTTGAATGTTTGTTTGTAGTCGAACGTTGATGATCGCCTGTGTGTCGCCGGTTGATCGAGATTTTTCAGAAACGAAAAGCACGTTGAATTACGCTCAACGCGCGAGAAATATCCGAAATCGAGTGAAGGTCAATCAGGACAAACACAGCCGACAGATCGTTCAATTGCAAATGGAAATCGAACGGTTGAGAGCGTTGGTGGATAAGAACGAGCATTCGGTCGTTTCGGTAGGCGAAAGAGGAAAAGATTGACTTCGAGATTTGAATTTTGTGTTTTCTAAGAACGATTTCGAGCAGAATAATAGCGCTTTGCATCAAGAACTCGAACGAATTCGTTCGTATGTTTATGCGATTCAACGATCGATCGATGAAACGAAAACCATTTCTCAAACTTTGAAACAAGATCTCGAAAATCTGCATAAACAACCACAAGAAGGGAATTTCGATTATCAACAGATTTTATCTCAATGTTTAGCTCAAAGTGACGAAATTCAGTAGGATAAAAACGAAAAACTCTCGCTCAGAAATCGAGCCGATTCAATTTCTTAGATCTCGATTGTCGAGAATGAACGACGTGAGCAACGTCCTTCGAAAGCGAAGTCCCCTTTCCAATCGACGCAAAAGTCGAATATCCACACGATCAATCTCGATCGATCAATCCCTCTCAACCGAAGTGAATCCTCTCGGTGCCGACGAACTACAACCGTGTATCGAAGACATTCGATTAGAAATCGATCGACTTCGACGCGAAGAACAATTACTCCGTCACAGGTAACTCGATTTCTCAGCTCGCTCAGCATTCAGCTCGGTTTTATGCTTAGTAATTCAGCGAAATCGAATCGTATTTCGAGTAGCTCGACGATTCCCGGGTCGCCGCAAGAGCCGCTCTATTCGCCACCGACGGATCTCGTTGCCAATCGATCGAATATGCCGACGATCGACGAACAAGAACATCTGGCAACGAGTGACGACGATGACGAGCAAGTTCTCACGCAATCCGATGACGAAGACGACGAACAAGAGGAGAAACTCGTCGTTATCACAACGGAAATCAACGCCAAACAGAAATGCTTGGATATGCTCGAAAGTGCGCGAAAACGAAGCGATGCCATTCGACAACGATATGAAGAACGTATTAAACTTCTTACAGATCGAGTTCAAAACGCTGAAGAAGAAAAACAAGCAGCCGTGACGAAACTAAGTCCGTAGTTTTTTTCGACGTAGTTTTCTTTTCGGAAAGAAAATTCTCGTTTAGACGTCGTTTCGCGGGATCAACACAATGTCGACGAATTGAAGACAGCTCGTCGTGAATACGAAGATAAAATTCGTCGTTTAGAGATCGAAAACAACGAACTGTTGACACTCCGTGTGCAGTATGCGAACTGCTTGAAAGATGGAGAATATTATAAAAAAGAACTTTCGAAATATACGAATGAATTGAATGATTTGAGAAAGATGAAAGTGCAATTGACTCGAGAATTACGACAGGAATCGACGAGACATAAGCAAATCGAACAAGCGAAATCACGGGAAATTGCGACGTTGAAACGAGTAAAACCAAACGAAACGCAATTTGTCTGTTGTTTTGATTTGGAATATTTTCAGACGCAAATCCAAAAAGAAAACGAAATACGAACGTTAAAAGCTCAGCATAAACAAAAGGAAATGATTTTAAAACGAAAACAAGAAGAAGTGAATCGAATACAAAGACGAACTATTCGAATGTTGTTCTGTTTTTTTGTTATCTCAGGTACATTTACTACGACGACAAATGCGAACGGGTCGAATGCGAAAAACCAGCAAGGAAATGAGCAAACATTTCGCCGCCATTCAACAAGGCGTAGGGGCAACGAAAGACTTGGGGGGTTTTCGATGTTTGTTTGTTTTGTTATTTCAGATTGCACATGCAATTCGTCGACAAAAACTGATCTCAGCTATCAATCGTGACATGAATACGCTCATCGATAATCGAGAAAAAGCCAGTCGAAAACGTGAAACCTATTGCAAACGATTGAGCAACGCGATTCTCGCGAATACAACACACACAGTCGAATCCGAACATCCCCTACGTGAATCAATCACCAAACTCGAAACGACAATTGCTTATCTCAATTCTGAAATATCGTCTTGTCAACAAGTTCTGATGACGTACGACGATGATGATAATGTTGATCAACATCAGCATCATGTTGATCATTTGCAAGCACCGGACCCGCAATTGATCGTGGATTGTGTTAATGATGTCGATGAACTTCGATATTTATTAAAAAAACTTATTGAACAAACAATTGAGAAAGGTTTTGAGGCTGATGAAGCTAATCAATTGAAGTCTTATGTTGATCTGGTTGAGACAATGTTAGAGAATAAAGATGAAATCAAACCAACGGTTAAACGTTTGAAGAAAACGAATACTGATCAAGATGAATCACTTTCATCGACAATCGTCCTACGACCTCTAGATAATTCTTCTAATTTAATAAATTAAAATTCCTCTCTTTCTCTTTTTTCGTGTGTGTGTGTGTGTATAGCATTTCTTTTTCTTTCTTTTTTTGTCTTTAAATTTAATAAAGAACAATTGAGATTGTAATTATATCGATAGTCTTTCTTTTTTCGTATGGATGAGAGATTTTAAATGTTCATTCGAGTATGACGAAAAGACACAGGTCAAATCGAACATCAACGTTCAGTAGCGCTTATTCTCTTGTTTGCTTGCGAAAAGAACTCAATCTCGTTGAAAAGATGGTAAAAAAACAACTCTTCGATTTTGTGAAAATTTCATGATCCCTTGTTTTTATCTAGCGTGAATGTATTAGTGTTCATGTTGGACAAGCTGGCGTACAAATCGGAAATGCTTGCTGGGAATTGTAGGACTGACTCGAATTGTTTGATGAATATTTTCTTCGTATGAAATTAGATATTGTCTCGAACATGGAATTGATTCCGATGGACAAATGATCAAACGAGGCAAAAATGATAAAAACGATTCGTTCGATACGTTTTTTCATCATACGGGCAATCGGTATGTTCCACGAGCAGTTTTCGTCGATTTGGAAGAATCAGTCATCGATGTCATTCGATCAGGACCTTATAAATCACTTTGTATGTTATTTGATTTTAAATAAATCTTTAAAACAAAAACAAACAAACTTTCTCGAATAGATCATCCCGAACAATTAATATCTGATAAAGAAGATGCAGCGAATAATTACGCTCGAGGTCATTATACAATTGGCAAACAAATAATCGATCTCGTACTTGACCGTCTACGAAAACTATCCGATCAATGTAAAACTAAAACATTCATCAGAGAATTTATGCGTTTTTTTTTCTTCAATAGGCGATGGTTTACAAGGTTTTTTAATTTTCCATTCATTTGGCGGTTGGTTTTCTTCTTCGTCTTCTTTTTTGTTTGAAAATAAAATTCATTATTTTTGTTTCAGGTGGAACAGGCAGTGGTTTTACATCGTTACTCATGGAAAGACTTTCTCTCGAATATGGCAAAAAATCGAAACTCGAATTCGCAGTTTATCCTGCTCCTCAAATATCCACAGCTGTTGTTGAACCATACAATTCCATATTAACAACTCACACGACCTTAGAACATTCACATTGCGCTTTTATGGTCGATAATGAAGCTGTTTACGATATTTGTCGACGAAATTTAGACATTGAACGGCCGTCCTACGCGAATCTCAATCGTCTTATAGCGCAAATTGTCTCATCAATAACGGCGTCGTTACGATTCGAAGGTGCACTCAATGTTGATCTCAACGAATTTCAAACAAATCTTGTTCCATATCCGCGTATTCATTTTCCATTGGCAACGTACGCTCCGATTATTAGTGGTGCGGAAAATTGTTCTTTGTATTTGATTTTTATCTTTGATTTGTTTTTGTCTAGCGGAAAAAGCGATGCATGAACAACTATCCGTTAATGAAATCACGAATGCGGTATTTGATCCGTCGAGCCAAATGGTTAAATGTGATCCACGACAAGGTTCGCACACCCCTCAAGTTTTTGTCCTCAAATAAGGTCGTCTCGTTGGTTTTTTTTTGTGTCTATAGGAAAATATATGGCATGTTGTCTACTTTTTCGAGGTGATGTCGTTCCTCAAGACGTCAATCGAGCCGTATCAATCATCAAAACAAAACGATCGATACAATTTGTCGATTGGTGTCCAACTGGATTCAAAGTTGGTATCAATTATCAGCCGACAAGTGTCGTGCCCGGCAGTGATATGGCACCGGTACCACGAGCTGTCTGCATGCTTTCGAATACAACGGCTATAGCCGAAGCATGGGCACGTCTTGATCATAAATTCGATTTGCTTTATACGAAACGTGCGTTTGTTCATTGGTACGTTGGCGAAGGAATGGAAGAAGGAGAATTTATTGAAGCTCGAGAAGATCTTGCTGCTTTGGAAAAAGATTATGAAGAAGTTGGCTTCGATACGATTGAAGGTGATAACGATGATCAACAAGATGAATATTAAATACCAACAATAAAATACATAAACTTTCGTTCTGTTTTTTATTCTGCTTTCTTCTCTTAATTAATCAAATAAAAGATTCGAATTTATTGTTACTGACTTTGTTTTTTGATAAAGAAAGGCTAATACAGTAAATTTCTTTTACGAAAGGCACTTTTATCTAAAGTGAATAATAGATAAATTGAGCATGAAAAAATTGCCCAGGGGGAATCAATCAATGAAAACATAGCAAAAAACGTCAGCAATAGAAAATTCTTCTCTCTTTATTTGCGAATTGCATATGATGAGATTAACACAACGAGGTAGAACAAAAATATTTTTAGCTCGTTAGTTTATTGTTTTCTGCGTATTTTATTGAATCCATTAAACTTACTAATAATAGCAAATGTTCTTTTTTTAGAAAGTCATTCCAAAAAAAAAGTAAAGTATTCAGATCGAACTGAAATAGTTTTCTAACTAGAATGAAGAAAATGTTAATTAGATGTAAAGCAAAAATAGAGGAATCAAGGTCAATGAAGTTAATTTCGGCGAAACGTTTTCTTTATTTTAGTCGATTATATGTAAATAAAAGTCATTCCGGAACAAGGTGAATTGTTTTTCTCGAGAGATAGCAAGAGAGAAAAGACAGAAGAGGAATCTCTAACTAAAAAAACAAAGGAAGGATACGAATAAAAAAGTGAGAAAGGAAATGAATAGAATAAAAGATGATTGATGTGTTTTTCTTTCTCGTGTCAATGATTACAGTCAATAGCTACTTAAATTCTACCCGAAATAATAAGTTTATCAAGTCGATGAACAAAAGAATGACATCGAAGTACACTTGAGTATCGATTTTATAAATCAAGATTTAGTGGAGTTAATCTTAATTATTCAATAGTAAACAAAGACGATTTCATCAATCGATAGTTTCATTTTCGATTAAAAATGATTTTGTTGTTTATTGATAAATATGTTTGTGTTTTCTATTTTCGAATAAATTGGATTTGTTTTTTGACATGTTAATAGAATAACAAGTGATCTGATGTGACAACAAGCACTTTATAGAGAATTTATTTATTGATAGTACTCATCTGGAGATTTGGGTGGAACAGTAAACATCAACTAGCAAAAGGAAATACAAAAAAGAAATAATCAAGAAAGAGAATAATGATAGTAAAACACTTAGACATCAACGAAAAGAAAGAAAAGTTGTCATGATGGGCGGAGACAAGTTGTATCTTCATTATTTATTGCCAATGCATAAGTTTTTCATTGAAGTGCGCTTCTTGACTAGTTATTTTTATCTAAGAAAATGCCGTTGTCTGACTCGCTATAATTAGACATGCCATCATCAATGATGATGATGACGATGAAGATAAAAATATTGCCCAAGAAAAACAGTAGGCGTATGAATGGAAGACAATCTTGTTTGACGAGTTTTATATTATCAATTTAGTAGTGATGAAAAGGTTTTCTATTCATTAGTTTTCGATTTTATAATTGTTTAGTATCTGTGCTTGTTTTTTTACAGTGAATCAAATAGAAACAAAAAGAAAATATATTTCAATGAGCGTGCTGTCTTTGCCCACTCGTTTGCGTTGGTTTTTTCTCTTCGGAATATTACAAATACGCTCTCTTGATTCCAAGTACAACTATCGAAGTCGATCGATAGTATGTAAACGATTGAAGAACTGTCGCTCTTTTCACTTGTGCTACTGCTGCTGTTGTAAAAAAGAACTTGCCATCAAATTATTGACTGTCCTGGAATTTTCATACTAATTATATTACAATCCCATTGCCGTCTAACTTCTTCCTTTTATAAACATAAATATAACAATATTCTCGTCTTTCTGCTGTTCTAGAATATGAACTATATTAACTAAAAAGCATTCAAGTATATTTAATAGTTCATATATGTCTGAGTTTTCTTGTTTGTCTTGTGTTTTTTTTTCAAAAACTACTAAACAAAAATGAACATGTACAGAAGAGACAAATATTAACCTAATTGAATCAATCTATCATACGTGACTATCGACCTTTCATTGAATACGCACGTATTTGTGAACTACGAGTTCGCATACGATGGATTTCCATTATGTTTTTCCTTTGTTTGACTTCTTCTATTTTTAAGTGTTTATTTAGCTATTAGCTTAGATTGTAAAATGAAAAGAACCGACATTCTACTATATTAACATCTGTTCACGATTGACAGCGCTTTTGTTATATAAAAATACTGTTGGTATAAGTCTTCTCATTTAGATTTCTTCTTCCTTTTGTTCTTCTTAAAAAAAAACACCGTAAAAACTTTAGAAATAGTTACTCATTAACGTAAGTAGAACACAAGTCAACGACAAGAAAGTACTCGAACACATTTATTCATATTGAAGGTACGTTTGTTATGTCGATCGACTCTATTCGAAGATGAATATGTTAATAACAATGATAACTATTAATATTTGATTTATCTTCTCGTGATTATTAATCTATGTTAAACGTTGTTGTCATTCCCCGAGAAAACACATCGTAGTTGTCAAAAATGAGATCGATGTCCTGTCGAGAAGAACTTGTTTATTTATTTGAGAATATCATTAGTTAAGTTATGATAGTGAATTGACTAGAGAGAGAGAGAGAGACAGAGGGAAAAACATTCTTGTTCTTTAATCAGACATTGATATGATTGAAAAATAACAATTGTCGATTGTATTACATTTCTTTTACATAAACGAAAGAAAATCAATTTTTGTACATATAGATTTGCCTACGCACAAGACAAAAACCTATTACGAGTCTCATGATAAACAGGAAACAAATGTCATCACTCATGTCTTATATCGAATTAGTAAAATAAACAATCCAGTTTCTTATATACGCGCATACATACGCACATAAAACGATTCGATGGTTAATTATGAAGATTTTTTTATTTTGAAAAAAAAAGTTTTCCCTCATTACGTGTCCAAAATCGATTAATCTTAATCTCTATGGTTTTTTCATAACAGTATCATCAATTTTTCACGTATACGAACATCCCCCCACTCGCGCAGACAACGAAAACAATTAACTTTTCTTCGACAAAAAGTAAATTTTCAATTTGTATAATATATCAATCGTAGATAATCATTGTAAATGACTCGATCATCTTATTTGTTTTATTTATTTTCTTCATTCGAAATCGATATAACTCGAAGCAACAAAGGAGAAAAAAAAGATTATCATTTATTTATATTTTAGGTAAATGAGAATTCGATGAAGAAGAAAAAAAAATGACTTTCGTCGAGTATTTTTCCCTTGTTTTTCTTTTTCATTAATAATAACATTACTTTTTTCTCTCTCTCTCTCCTTGTTTTATTCTAGATTTTCTGATGAAATCAGTAAACAATGCTGATTAGAATACGTCGTCAAATCTTAGATATAAACAAGGCAAAAATGTATCACATTAGCATTGTTAAAACAAAAGAAGTAGAAACATTAACCGAATGGAACGGTAATAATAATTGAAGATTAGACGAACTTACTTCATCAGTTTTTTTCTTCTTACTCGCTCTTTCTTTTTCTCTCTGTCTCTCTCTCTCCTTCTTCGTCTCGCATTCTTTCTCTCGTTCTCGGTTTGTCTATTTTAACGACAGATTCTACTCATCTTTTTCTTCTTCCTACGTCGAGCCAACGACGTTTGTTTCTCACGCATGATCGTCCCAAAATGAGACATGCTACATCATGGCGAAAGAATCAATCAGAGGTTGATGCTTTCGACAAGTCATTTGAAACTTCGAACACAATTAACATTGCTGACACCGTGTTCTTCTACTTCTTATTATTCTTCTATTTCCTATTTACAAACAAGACAAACTATATCCAATCCGTACAAGCTCTCAATTCTCGATTATCAATTGTCGACAATATGCAACAAATATCCAACGATACTGGCTCGTGGAATTTAATTCTTATTCCACCACCATCATCGTTACTCTACAATTCGAATACACATGAAATCCCTCAAGATAACAATCCAACCATTCATCATTTCGATAATCCAATTCTATCCGTATCATCACTTGTCAATCATGAATCAACATCTGACCAAACTAACATTGTTAATTATTGGGCATTTATATTAATTATTTTTCCTTTATTTACGATATTTGGCAATATACTTGTTGTTATTAGTGTCTATCGAGAGAAATCTTTGCATACGATAACAAATTATTTCGTTGTTTCACTTGCTATATCTGATATCGCTGTTGCGGCTATTGTTATGCCATTTGCTATTTATCTTGAAGTGAGTAGGAAAATTTCGGATAGACTAATGATTCATTTATTAATCAGACAGACGGAAATATGAGCACGTAGAAACTTTTAGAGCAAATCTGATCGACGTGAATCAAAAAAAAAGAAATGTTGATTATTTGCTTTTTTAGTACAATCGTGTATGGAGATTATCCGAACGTTTATGTGATTTTTGGGTTGCTTCCGATTGTATGGCATGTACAGCATCGATATTAAATTTAGTAAGACAAACAAAAAACAAAGATCGAATAAATCAAAATTTGATTATGTTTTTCTTTTCTTCAGGTTGCAATTGCTATTGATCGGTAGAAAAAAGTCTAATAATCATAGGAAATAAATCCTTTTTGTTTTCAGTTATATAGCCGTAACTAAACCGTTGAAATATGCTCGACATAAGAATCCGAAACGTGTTGCTATAATGATTGTTATTGTTTGGTTAATATCATTTTTTATTGCTCTGCCTATTGTCAGGTAAGAAATCGATATTTTTTTTTTTATCGTTGTTGCCGTTTTCTTTTATCTCTATAAGTACGTTTATTTATTTAGTGGTGTTAATAAATCCGATGTACCGGATTATCCACGTGATCCTCAACAATGTGCATTTTTTAATAATAAATTTCTTATATTTTCATCTCTCGGTTCATTTTTCATTCCATGCATTATTATATTTGCCATTTACTATCGTATATTCGTGGTAATTATGACTCAAGCACGAAAAAATCGTAGACAATGGCGACCCAAAGCGATCATTGAATCAGCCGCTGCTCAACATCGAACGAATGCTGATACATTAATAACATCGTATTACAACGAACGACAATCAGTTGTCAATCCTCTTTCTGGTGGAGGCGAACAAACTTCACTGACATTTCCCAATGATATTCACGATAACACACAAATACGTACACTTGATACACAACGAAATAGTCTCATGTTAAAACTAACAACTCCTGTCCTACCAAGTCTTTGTTTTCAACCGGATACACAATTGTCTTTATCGAATGAGCAAATTAATGATGATGAATCACTAGATGAAAGCATTCAATTCAACCATCAAGCAAATGGTGATAAACAAATCGAAGTTGTTACAATGAATAAAACGAAAAGTTGTAGCTCACAAACAGATGATCAAGTTCCTGCTCATGTCTCATCGAAACGTTCGAAAACACGTTTGAAATCAAAAAGTCAATCCGATGCTTCAGCTGTCACAGCAGCTGTTAAAACAACTGCAAATAATGTTAAACTAGCTAAACGAAAAGCCTATTCACGAATGAAAAAAGAACGTAAAGCTACACAAACGTTAATCATCGTTTTAAGTAAGTTAATGAATTCATCAAGTGAAGAGAAACGGAAGGACAAGAATTTTAATGTCAAGATAAATCCTATGAAAATAACTTCAACAATACTTTCTCTATTTTTAATCCTTTGAATAGTAACAAAAAGAATTATTAATCAATTAAAATATTACCTATGCTTCATAATATGCACGCATATAAAGCGTTCGCGTAGGAACAATACAAAAGACGATTAGCTAACGCCTTCTCTTGTATTAATTTCATTATTCTTTTTTTATGCATAATTCTAAAATTATCTTGTTACCGGAAAACAAAAAAAAAATACATTAACGAGATCGAACGTTGACCTTTTGACATAAAAATAAAATTCTATGTTTTCTTTTTCTTTTTTTTAGTTTGTTTTCTTGTGTGTTGGTTACCATTTTTCGTGCTCAATAATATCGTCAATGCTATTGTTAAACTCTTAAATAAATCCGATAGATTTCTTGTCAACGATTTTACTCTTGCATTATGTGTTTGGTTAGGCTACATAAATTCATTTTTGAATCCAATTATTTATACAATTTTTAATTTGGAATTTCGAAAAGCATTTACAAAAATTCTATTTTCATCGTGTCAACGATTAACTTAGATGTTTATTTTGTTCTCTCTCGCTCTCTCACAGTCTGTTTTCGTTTACATCCATCTACACCGATGCATTTGTGATGTGTGTATATGTATGTCTTTAAACCTCATTTTCGTTTTTGTTTTTATTTTCAAGAAAAATAAATGATTTAGTTTTTTTTCTGTTCTGATTGAAATTAATAATTTGTTGACTTCCGCTATTTGGAGTAGACAGGCCGAAGAAGCATTTAGCGGGTAGAAATATTTGTCTTCAAAGTGCAATTGAAACAAAAAACTAAAAGTAGATTATCAACAATCATTAAGCATTTGCTCTTCAATTTTATTAGCCAACAAATAACTAATGTACGGCCTACATTCAATCTTTCATGGGAATCGAAGATGATCTATTGCCGCATAAACATTAACATGAATGAGTAAACTGCATTTGTGAAGGCGTGCAATAGACAATAAGTACCCGTAGTTTATTTTCATATATTTGTTTCAAGTAGATACTGAGTGTTTCCTTCTCGAAAAGATTATTATTATAGTAAAATCTTGCTTAATGAACGTCCTCCAACGACAACAAAAGGAACATGCATACGGTGAACTTAAGAGTACCGAAAAATAATTCCAAAGATTTCTTTTTCTTCTTTTGTATTGGATCGATGGGTTCGTATATCGTAATGTACCCTGGATTTTATTTTTCAAACGAATATGCACATCGATCTCGTCGAACGTAAATAAAGAAATTCTTCGTTCGATTGAAGATATATTCTTGTTTGTTCGTCATTTCGTAAAAACAAGAAGACGCCGATAGTTAAATAACATTCGATAACATGTATCGAGTAGGTTTCGTCTAAGTCTAAAAAAAGCAGTTAATTACTTCAGGTGACTGATGATTATGTTTTCTTTTCTCTAGGTACTTTTATCGATTGCTTTGATTGGTGTGTGCCTTTCGTTACCATTGACTAGTAAAATCCGTGTTACACGATTTATACATGAAAACAAAAAACATTCGAAATTCTTCGTTTTTTTTATAGGTTCGATATCAAAACAATGGGCAAGTTCACAAGACCCGGATATTGTCGATAGTTATGGCGGTGGTTATTCATATTTTCAACAACAAGATATCGACATGCGACCAACAGGTTCACGAAAAATCGAGATTCCTATTGAAGATCTTCAAGATTATTCTGAATCGAGCGCATTCGAACAACCATTAAAACCAATCCAGCGAACTTTTCAACAAAATACATATCCATCGAATCAAATCTATTATCCGTCACCACAACAACAACGATCATATTCTCCACAAATCAATTTCGGCAATCAACAAATTCGAAAGTAATTCAATTTGATTTTCGATGACTTCTCATTTGATTTTGTTTTAGCCAACAACAACGACCATCATTTAATACACCTCCAATGTATTCGCAATATCAAACGCAAAGTTATGCACCTGCACCGCGTCAAACGATCTATGCCAGTGGTTGGTAATTGAAAACCACGAAAGGAACATTCGAATGGTTTTTGTTTTGAGATTTCTTTTATTTATTTATTTATAAACACAAGAACAGGACAAAAAAAAAGGATAAAACAAAATTTTTCAGTTATTTTTTTTCTACTTGAAAAAGAAAGTAAGAGAGAGAGAGAACGAAACGATTAATCGAAAATTTGAATATTTCAAAAATTATGCTCGTTAACCATATTTTCCGGCACGTCGATGCCTAATCGTCGAAATGTTTGTTGAAGATCTTCGCCTGAATTCATATAAAACGGTGTGACATTTTCTTCGACTAAAACATCATCTTCCGGAGGAACGATATCTTGTTTATCCTCATCAATAATTTCTCGAGGAGAGTCAACTGAAATTGAATTCATCGCTGTTGGCATGTCGTAGTCCGTTCCTATTGCAATGTTATTTGTACTCGAACGAAGATATTGCGCTGGTGGATTCTAAAATTACTCATCGATTATAAAGTGAATAGGGGCGAAAAAGACTATTTTGGTTTCATACGAGGTCTTCGAGAACACCTGCAGCACGAGCTTGTTCAATGACTGCTGTTGAGTCGCATAATTGCTCGCCAAAACGATTGACATACGCTTGAGGATCTTCACGAGTCACGTTTTGTTTCTGAAAATAACGTTCAACTTTGGCATGAACGGGCTCGTATCTATTCGATCGAACGTTAGGAAGACAAAAAAAACACAAAAGAAATAACAAACGTTATGATAATATTCTTCGGTTGAGCGGGTTCTTTGGCCGAATTTTGAACGCGTTCAATGACAACTTTACGTTTTTCATTGATAACTTCATAAGGTAGCCAACGTTCGATGATGATATCACGTGGTTTAGGAGGTAACGGAGGCAAACGTTCGATGATGACCGCTCGAGGTGGAGCTGGATCTGGTGGAAGATGTCTAGACATAGATTTTGCAAGATAAAATCAACGTGAAAAACAAGAGTCGACTACCGAGTTATGACTTTCGTTGCGAGACACGCCGGAATTGGAGGTGGTCTTTCTCGGATAATGAGTGGTGGCGGAGTTTTAGGTGGAGATGGACGTTCTGAAATGAAACAACGAAGATAATAGATATCGGTTTTACATATTTTTCGATTACGTTTTATAACAAGTGGAGGTAGTGCTGGTTGAGATTGTGATTTAATCTTAAAATAAATTCATAAAAGAAAAAAAAATGAAAGAAATTACAAGATTACTTCTTTGATAACCAATGGACCTGCATTCGGAATGGCTGGTGGTTGAAGAAAACGAACGATAATATTTTGTTTATATGTTACTGAATTCGAGCCTTTTCGTTGAACGATTTGCGGATTTGGATCGTAGAAAATTCGACCTGCCGATGATATATGTTCAGGCGGATTGATTTCATCATTATCATTCGTTGGTAACGATTGATTATCATCTTTATCAACTAAAAAATCCATCGTTGCTGTTGCTGTATTTGTTGGTTGTTCATTGGGAAGAATTGGTTCACTATTATCATCGAAATGAACTGGTGTTGAATCGGGTGGTAAGGTTGGAGTTGAACGGAGATTGAGACCAAGATTAGGCACGGCTGAATTCATTTGCGGTGGAATAGTGGGATATTCGTCATGTCGATGCTGATCTAATAAGATGTCGTTGTTTGTCGATGAAACAACCGATGTTGGACGAACATATTGATTGTTATTATTATTCATATTTGTATGATTTTTGTAAACATCATAAGGTGAAAGTAGATTTTGAGAAACTGAATCATAGAAACCCGTTGAGTAGAGATCAAAATTTGTTGGTGTTGCAATAGGATCAGATGTTTGAAGAGAACAAAACTCCATATTTTGATCATAAGTTGTCATGCCGTTCATATCGAACATATCGGGTGTTGGATAAAAGAGCGGCATTTCTTGCTGCTGCTGCTGCTGTTGTTGTTGTTGTTTTTGTGCGTCAGCAAGAAAATCATTTTTTGCATTCATCGAATCCGAAATATAATTTCCAGCCGTACCTAAAACACCGCCTGTTGCTGCTCGATTAACTTCATCGAGAATACGTTGAATAGTTGGATCATGAAGTAAGGACATTTTTCAAAGAATTTCTCCTTCTCTTATGAAGAAATATGACGTGCGTATAATATAACTTTCAATACGTATTTCTCACACGCACAAATGTACTAATATAAATAGATATATACGCAACATTCATCATTTAAACAACTAATCACTGAACCGTGATATGTATATGTTCGATAAAAGGTGACAAACTTCTTCTTTACATAGCCTATTTAATGAACGATAGCCTGCCCCTATCGTCAATCCATGAATAGATATGTAATTTTGCTTTATCGTGTATGTGAACAGTAAGCGTGTCGAGCTATTTTTTTCTCTCTCCTCTTCTCTCCCTTTCTCTCTTTTTTTTTATTCTTTCGAGTCAATATAACGATAAGTAACATTAACCTAGGGTTTTTTACGTTCATTCGAAAGATGCTCTTGTCATCTCCGATTTATCATCTTCAGTTTATACTCAAATACTATATTTAAATATATAAAACGACAGGCTAAAGATATTTGTCATCTATAAAGAAGAGAAGAAGAAAAAAAACGTTTCGATTCATGCAATCGACATACGAACGCGTCATTCATCATTCGATACGGACAAAACGAAATCTCTTTCAGTAAAAGAAGACATATTTCTTCATTGTAAATGTTCTGCTTAATAAGGCATAACCGGAAAATGGCACACTTGTGCAATGTTTTCTATGCATAATAATAATAAACTAAATATTTATAACTAGCGCTCTGTTTAAATGAAATTGACAAACTGTTTTTGAATTTTCGATTGGTCTATCAAACAGAGAACGAATGAATCAGAAACTAGAATAGAAAAACGAAGAAGAAGAAGACATTTTTCTGTTTTAAACGAAAAGATGAGTAAGTTCGAACTAATCGAAATCAAATTGAAATTAAATCGATTTATATTTTTTCGAGGTTCATTCATTTCAAATGAATATTTAGCAGCTCTTATCACAATTTTTATCCTTCTTATCGCATATTATTCTCAATTAATTCAATCAAATCTTCCACGTCATTACAACATTCCTGATCCAGGTTGACTCAACGAGTTTTCATTCAATTCGATAAACTTTCCTTTTTCGAAATTCGATTTAGATTGTACAGGAGTTTTTAATTTATGTACAGACAGTGACAAAGAACGTCTTGGTAAACAAGCGATTCAATATCTTCATCAGCAGATCGATGATGATAAAGATGGATTAATCGAAATATCGGAGAGTAGCGATGTAAATCAATCGATACTTCGTATGTTTTACTTTGATTTTGATCAAAATTTATTCTAGTTCATTCAACATAAACTCGAAACTGAAAACGATCCGAAACGACATCGACATTTTCAAAATATTAGTCTGCATATCACGTTCGATGATCTTTGGGATCAATGGACACACAATGCTGGTTTGTTTGTTTTTGTCATTCATCGATTTCAATAGTATTTTCTTTTCGGTTTATTTGCAGTTTACAATTGGACGAATGATAATGTCATTGACTGGCTAGTAAACGACGTTCGTCTACCTCAATACGCTGATAATTTCCGACGAAATCAAATCGATGGTCAAATGATTCCGAGGTCAGCTTTCAAATTCAAGTTTTTATTCGACATGTATTTTCGTTTAGATTGGCAGCAAATGAGAAACATTACATATCAATGATCATGCATATTCGAGATATTCGTGATAAACAACGATTGATTATCAAATCAACGGATATCGTTCTCTTCGGACCACATGAACGTACGGTTTTCGAATTGATTTGTCTCTTTCAACAGTTGGAATATTTTAGAATATGAGAATCATACGAAAAATATTCTTCTTATTTCTTTGTTAATTATTTCGCTATTCGGATGTATCTATGGATTTTATCGTCAATATCAAATTCAAGACAACATGAATTTAATGTTGAAAGAGTTTGAAATTCTACAAAAAGCAGAGAATAATATTTTGCCAACCAGTCGAAAGTCTGGATAATTTGTTGTCTTTTTATTCTTATTAAATGTTTGTTTCGTGCGAAGGATGATGTTGATGAACGGTAAACTTCATGTTGGAAAAGAATTGATTCACAGATGGCTAAGCGACATGCAACTATCAAAAGTTCGAATAGAAATAAATTTTTGAAGTTGATAGGATTTTGTTTTAGGCCGAAGCTAATCGCTTTCGTTTGCGTCGTGATTCGACGATTGATCACGAGAAACAATTGAGTTTAGCTGTACAAGAAATCGATCAAGTAAAATTCGAATGAAAAAAAAAACGAAGAAAAATGATTTTTTTTCTAGTTGAAAAACGCAGTTCAACAAGCCGAAGAACATGTTCGTCAGCAATCGAATAACCCACCGAATGAATTAATCGATCTATTAAAACGAACATATCAAATCGAAGAAATTGATTTCGATATGAAAAGAAAACTAGCTGAAAGTGCTTTTCTCACTGCTAAAGATCACGTAACAAATCTTTGAAAAGAGAAATTTCGAAGAAGTTTTTCTTTTCATTTTAGGTTAATAAACTGTCGAAAATGCGTAAAGGTTTTCTCGGTGCTGTTCGAATAGCTCATATGAATTACATGGAAAATGCTGGTGAATTAATCAATAGAGCTAAGTACGATTTTGACTCGAAAGAAATCGATTTGATATCGAAATTTTTTTCTTCTTCAGAGAACAATTAGTAAAATTACAACATCAATTCGAAGAACGTGAACAACGTTGGAATCGAATTGCCTGTCTGTTGAATCGCGATGATCTGATCAATTCATCGAAAACAAATTAATGCTATTCAATCTCTCTTTATTTATCTTTTTTTCGCTAAATAAAAAAAAAACTGTTGCTCAATATAAATATACGACTGTTCGTTCTAAGAATAAAAACATCGGATTAGAGATTCAATTGGTTAAACGCAAAGATAAACATTAAAAAGAAAAAGAAAACAACGAGAACAGTTCAATTGTTCGAATCGGTTGGCTCGTCGAGCATATGCAAGGCTTTCATAATGAGAATTTTGACATTCTTTGTTGCGTCGCCAGCATCGGGTAGATAGACTTTATCACAATCGATTGGAAGTTTCGGTTTGGTTTTGATTTTGTTTTTCGTTGTCGTAACGACGGGCTCATCGTCTTGGTCCGATGGTTTTCCATATCGAAACGTAATAATTTCGGGAAAGTTCTTTTTACTTGTGATTTTCGTGATTGTTTCTAATAAACGACGAGAAACAAGATTCGCCATAGTTTTATGTTCGGGTAGTTTTCGTAGGATGTATAAATGTGTTGCTGAAACAAGTAAAAGACTTGGATGTGTTCGATTGTGTTCATCGATATGTTCGCATTCGTATCGATGCAAAATATCGCCTCGAAGAAACCAAGATTCGATATCGACGAGTTCGGGAGCATCGGATTGTTTCGATGAGAATGTTGCTTCTGAATAAAGCAAAAATGCGAGTTAGTCATGAGAATGAAGCCGTTTACCATCGTCATCATCGTCGCCATCGAGTGAAAAAACTGATTTTTGATTCGGTTGTCGATAGAGTTTATCGACTTTGTCTTGTTTACTCACATGTCTATTGAATAAACAAATGAACTTCGAAATGAACCTATCGAATTCAATTTACTTTGGAATTGCACTTGTCGATTCATTGATAGTGGAATGTGCGATATAGTCTTTGACTTTATCTTTAACTTCAAGCGATTTGCTTTTCACGGCACTTGAAATCATGTTCAAAAATGATGTTGTCTGAAAAATCCGATGGATTGAATATTTTTAATTTGGAAAGTAAACTTTTCCTTTTACTTGAGTGTTAATCACGGGCAGTTTCTCGGCGAGATTTTGTTTGATTGCCGAGCCAATTGAAAGCGCATCGAATGACGGCGATGTCGGTGGATTTGTCTTCGCTTTTGTAATCATCGATGGATCTTCGATTGCTTTCGCTAGGACTATTTTCGAAGCAAACATAGACACGAAAAAAAACAGAAAACAAGAGGTTTCTCTACCTCGATAACCGCCTAAAGCTATGCTAACATATTTCGTATTTCTTTGAAGGAAATGAGCAACGACCATTCGGACGTATTTATCTTCTTCTTCACGACCGGAGCCCATGAAACATAAATGTTCACCTCCGGCTGTCGAGCCTAAAATTCGAATATGTCGTTTTATTCTTGAAATCGGTTTTCTCTACCTGCTTCAATCGCCTGTTTTTGAGTTGCTAAAAGTGCGTCAACAGTTCCGGCGAATTCCTTTGGATCTTCCAAAAACTATCGAACATATCAACATTTTTATTTTCTCTTTCTTTCTCGTAAAAAAAGATCTCCTACGAGATTTGCATCCAAATGAAAGGCTGTATAAAGATGTTTCGAATTGTATTGATCAGCTGGTCGACAATCAACTATAAAATATCTGACGCCTGCTGTCTAAAATTCCGAATGAGAAGATGAAGAAAAAAAGACGCGAGAGTCAATCGATTTACTCCGCCTAATTGGTTCGCTTGAAGTAATTCTTGAACTGAAACAGGTAAACACAATGCTTGATAGATCGAATACGCTTTTTGAGAGACTGATCGGTCAGTTTCATTGAATAAACACGAATAAAATTCCTTGAAAACTCAATATTTAATTACAAACAAATAATTTCATTCAATCGATTTCTACTTTTCGAAACGATTGAGGCGTCGTCGACGCATAATGATTTGCTAATGTACAAAAATCTTCTAAATCTCCTACAGTTAAATTCGCCGGAGCGTTCGAAAGAAATTCTATTCCCAAAACAAAAACAAAACAATCGAAATCATCATTTCAAATTTCATTACCAATAATTGCCGTTTTATTGTTATCTCCCATGCCTAACACTTGATCTCTACGAACAACAACAAAAAACAGTTTCATTTTTTCTAAATCCAACTTTTGCATTACTTTGCAAACATCAGTAAAACAAGTGCAAGGAAAAACACAAAGAATTGATCCGCTTGTTGGAAATATCCGTCCCAAAGTTGAAGTATAACGTCCGATGAACATATGCCTGCATATAAACTTCGAATCCAAGCATGTGCATACAAATCGGGACTCAGTTTTCTCGTGTCGAAAAAACTGCACAATTCCGGATCGTGATAAAGTAACAACAGTCGAAATAGATGGTACGGCATGCCGTCAGCTTCGCAATAACTGCAAATAACGAAGAGTTTTAGGAAGCAAAAACAAGAATTTGTGTCTACCGAGGAATGTATCGATTGCGTATAGTGGTAAATAAACCGTAGAGTTCAGCTCGATCTTTGTAATCAAGAGTGATCAATGGTTTTAAAATATCAATCCAACCGTTTCCTTTTTCATAGCTTTCGTTACTAAGAAAATAGAAAATCTATTGATGTCAATCGTTTCTTTTGTGTTTGATCGTCGAAAGTTTACGTTTTTTTACAATAAAAAGTCAGAACTGCTTCGGCATCGCTCATTTTCGAAGCTGCTAGATCTTGATTGATAGCCGACGTACCTTCAAATAACTAAATTCATTTCGAAATAAACTAATTTTTCTTCTTACGAATTAATCGTAGAACATCTTCACGGATTATATTCTGTTCCTGTAGATCGAAAACATCACTATCGACATAATCATTCGTTTCACTAATATCCAAACAAATCTACCAACGAAATTTTGACTAAAGTCAACAAAAACAAATTCTTCTGCTCACTTTCCAAACAGCTAACCGAAGATCGTTTGTCAACGGTCGACATTTGCCGATGTTTCGAATCGAACCTAGATCACAACCACGTTCTAAAGCTAACCGCAATTCATTGATCCACGTCGGTTCTCGATTGTTTTCATCGTCATCTAACGCAAAGACTTCGTTATTTAATTCGTCCTCAGACATAATCTGAAAAGAAGAGAGAGAGAAAAAAAACCTTTATTTATAATCAATTGTACAATATTCATCAAGAATCATCTGCTAAATCAAATTGTTGAAATTTATCGAAATCATAGAATTTCGCTTTGACAACACGTCCAGCAAAATACCGTCCGTTCATATCGACAACCGCTAAAATCAAAAGAAAATTATTGATTTTATTTAAACAATCGATTTGTTTCTTGTTTATCTTTGCTCAGATTAATAGTATTTGGCTCTATGATATTGAATCAGTTTGATCATACCTATCATTTACATCATCATAGCAAAGATCATCATCTTCTTCGATGAAGATTCGAACACGGAACCTACTGACTTTAACCGATTCAATTAAAAATATACCTTTTATCGCTGATTCAACTCGTTTGAATTCGACAAATATTCGAACAGCTTCGTCTTCGGCAGTATCAGGAATCTAAATTCATACGAGATGTTTTTGTTTGTCTTATGCTTTCATTGATAGACATACTTCATAAATAAGACATTTTTCTACTTCACCATATTTTTGACATTCTTCCTTTGTTTCGCCTAGTGAATCAATCGTAAGAATGAGAAGACAACGAAAATAAAACTGATTCGATTTACTGTCGAGTAGATCATCGACTTCACCAGGACCAACCATATTCTTTAAAATCAACGATGAAAATACAAGAGAACATGTATTTGACAGTTTACTTTGAGTAGAACGACTTTCGTTGCTCCTTTGAGTACATCTGCAAGATTGACTCCTGAGTCCGCTTTCGGTGCAACAGGCGGAGGAGCTGGAGGTGCAAACATCATTGATGGTGGTGGTGGCATACTCTCTACAAATAACAAATCAATGAGAATACTCAAATAAGAAATTGTACCTTTGGCAGTTGGTTCTTTTTCTAGAATGATTTTTCCACCACGTTTACTCGTTTTTTCTACCATCAAAGCAGAACTAATTCCTTGTTGTGATTTGCCAAGACCTTGTCCTTCTCTGTAGCCCATTTTTGCCATCATTTTAGCGACGGCAGCAGCACTATATTCAATGAAAATAGATCGTTTTGTTTTTTTCACGAAATGAACTAATACCCCTTGGTTGAACTAAAGCTAGGCGTTGGTGCTGAACTTTCAGTTTCCATGTCTTCGTCAGCATTCGTTGAGAAATCATCTCGATTCTCCGATTGATTTAATTCCATTGCTCGTTTATCTTCTTCAATCAATGATGGTGGAGGTGCAAAAACATTTCCTTTTCGTTTCGGTGCTTCCCGATATTCTTTTTCCTCTTCATCTTCGTCATCATCATCATCATCGTATAGATTATGTTTTTTCTCTGATTCATCAGTTCGATGAGGTTCGGAATCTTTGTCACGTCTTTGCTGTTCTTTTAATTTTTCATAATCATTCGGTTTCAATGGATCGTATTCATCCGTATAACCGAATACTGACATACTCGATGTGATATTTTGTATGAGAGCTGTGACAGACGATGGTGGACCACCAGTCAAATCAACTTGAGGCTGATAATTACTATCACGTACTTCCATCTAAAACGATTTGAATTTTGTTTTGTTTACGAAGAAAATAAACGAAACAACGAACTTTTCCAGTGATACTGTTGAATGTCACTTCAGTATTTGGATTACGAGGTAATGCTGGTGCTCGTTTCTTCCGTAGATCAGCAACTGGAGCGACAACATTTTTCGGAAGATCTTTCTATACCGACGATTAAAAAAAGCAATCGAAATTCGTTGTTTCTCCGTTGATTAATTACTTTTAATTGTTGTTGTTGATGAAATTTCTTCGCATGGATTGATCCTTGCAACAGTTTGATCGATCCTGCCCAACCTCCAACTAATTAACGAATAGAGTTTTCGTGTCTTTAGAAAATTATGCACACATACCATTCGTATTTCCATCTTTTGAAGATTCTAAAACGTCATCATCATACAGTGACATATTTCTTTCAAAGAACGATCAATCCAACTTCACTTCATCAGTTAGCACACGACGAATATTCAGACTCGATAGGTTAAAATGGCAGCCAATGAATGACAAATTTTAGCTAACTCATAAGTAAGTGAGAATAATGAAGCTAGAGGTCGATAATATATTACAAAATCACGTTTTCAATAAATTGTTAGGCCAACATTCATAGATACGTAGTCATTTTATGATTATATTTCACAAAAAGTAATATACGTGACGCATGTTATCGTCTCTGAATGAATAATTCAAATCCAAAGGAACTTTCAAAGGAGAAAATCATATCGGTTTTTTATTCGATAAATCTATGATATTCGAAACAATGACAAACAAATAGATGTTATTAAATTGGCCAAATGATTCGAAAAGAATCATTTGACAATAACGATGACATTCACAAGCTTCAATAACAACGACCATCGCGATAAATAAACTAATGAGTCTATTTATCATGTCTGTCAAAAAGCCGATATATGCTTATTGTTTCTCGGTATTAACATCGAATACAATCAGTGCAATGATAAATGAGAATCTGGCATATTTTAATCGTATTCAATCAATTGATGGCGCTAGTGTATAAATCAAAATGATTCTGTAAATTATAAACATTTTCAGTCGATCATTAGGCAGAACTCGATGAATTGTGCCGTTGAGAATGTGAATCCACATAAGGAAAAAAATCATTCTGCTTCTCAATTATCATTGGCCGGAAATTGTCTAGTAAAATGCAAGTACATGAATCACACTGAATTGAATGAATAGATCAACTACTAGTGCTCGAGGGAAGGTTTCTGTTTAAAAAAATGATATTCATATTTAGTTAAATTTTCATTACGAACAAATGTGCATTTGTCAGTGTTTGATTACATTTATATAAAAAAAAGAGAGATAGAATGCGAAAAAAAGAGAGAGAGAGAAAAAATGCCAGCTACGCATGAAAGACAATAGGCACCATCAGCTGGCGAAAACAATATTTTTTTCTCTTGTCCTCCCCCATTTAGCAGAAAAAAAAACGAAGAAACGAACAATCATAGTACTATGCCGATCGTTTCTTTCTGACATATAGAATTCGATGTATAATTATTTCATTTTGTTTTCTTGTTTCCTTTTTGTCAGTTGAGACTCTGCAACGCTTCGAGAATACACAAATACGTATAGAAAAAAAACAGCGAAATAACACCTACAGTTACAAACAAATCGTTTTCTTGTTCTTTGTCCTTTCGTATTTATTTGACATTTTCGATTAGATTTACCTGTCGATGTGTTGATTCATTCGTTCGTTCGTTCTTTTCGTTATCAATTTTATAGATTGATGTTGTCAAATGAATCGGTTTCTTATTTATTTCATACGAATTTGTCTTCTTTTTCGAATAATTTCGTCGAATAATAATGTTGCCTACAATATTCCCGATCCAGGTTTGTTGACAAACTCGAATTTAGCATCAAGACAAGAGATTGACCGTGCTGATTTAGATTGTACGGGTGTTTTTAATCTGTGTACAGATGCCGATAAAGAACGACTCGGTCGTCAAGCAATAAAAGCAATACATGAACAAATGGATGATGATAAAGACGGTCTGATCGAAGCGTCCGAAGGTCGAGATGTGAGCAAATCTGAGTGAAGAAACGAACAAACACCATGATCGACATGTTTTTAGTTCATTCACGAAGAATTAGAATCGAAAACAGATTCGGTTCGACATCGTCGTTTTCAAAAGGCTGATCTACAGATTACATTCGATGATCTTTGGACACAATGGCAGAATAATCCAGGTAGAAATCAATTTCTTTTGAGAATTATTGTTTGAACGGTTTGTTTTCTTGAAAAGTTTATAACTGGACGAATGATAATGTCATCGATTGGTTAGTCAATTATGTTCATCTACCGATTTATGCTGAATATTTTCGTCGAAATCAACTCGATGGTCGAATGATTCCGAGGTGAATTGATTTCCATCATTCGAAAGATTCAATTGAAAATCTTCTCGATTTAGATTAGCAGTGAATGAAAAACAGTATCTTTCAACTATTATGCAAGTACGTGATCCACGACATAAACGTCGATTAATCATCAAAGCCACTGATGTTGTTCTTTTCGGTCCTCCACAACGTAATTTTCTTCCCCCAAAACAAACAATTTAAGACACTTTTTTCTCTTCAAGGAACTCATAATTATGTCAAAGATGTGATTTTAATTTCGGCTCTACTAATCGCCATTGCTGCTTGTTTATACGCGTTTATACGTCACCGAAAAACTCAAGAAAGTATGAATATAATGTTGAAAGAATTGGAAACACTGCAGCAAGCCGAGGGCGACCTTGCAGCTGTTACTGGAAAGTAAAAAACAATGATTCGATCGAAAAAAAATCATATGTTCCCCCTTGATTTTATTCTATTCAAGAGTCAAAGCAATGGAAAATGAATTACAAGCGAAAACAAAAGTCGATCGAGGCTTGTTGAATGCCTGGTTTATCGAAGTACAACGGAGTAAAGTACGTCGATTGATAGAAATCAAAAATTGAACTATGAAATCGAGCTTTGTTTCGCCCAGGAAGAAGCAGATAAATGTCGAAAACGTCGTGAAACAACGAATGATTTCGATAAACAACTTCAATCAGCTGTTCAAGAAATTGAACAAGTAAACGAGCATAATTTCGAATGATTTGTTTTTCAGTGTGAAATTTAGTTACGTATTGCTTTACGTAAAGCTGAAGAACATGCTCGACATCAATCTTATGAAGCGCCATCAGAGTTAATTGACCTACTCAAACGCACCTATCATATCGAAGAAATGGCATTTGAAATCAAACGAAAATCAGCAGAAAATGCCATGTTAACTGCCAAAGAACAAGTCAGTCGAACTGATTGATTCGCGAAGACTTGTTTCTTCTTTGCAGATGATTAAAATCTCCAAAATGCAGAGAGGCTTTTTCGGTGCCGTACGAATCGCTCATACAGACTGCATGGACAATATCAGCGAACTAATCAACGCAGCTAAGTAAAAACATTGACCTGAAGTTGATTTTTTTCTTTGAAAGTAAGTTTGTTCTTTTTGCAGAGAAAAACTAGCTGAAGCTCAAGAAGAACATGAAGAACGCGAGAAACGTTGGAATCGAATTGCTTCATTACTCGATCGAGATGATTTCCTCAATAATCCACCGATTGAAAAGACGAATTTCGAGTCTTCCACTCGTTCGAAAACAATCTCAACTGAACTCATTAATACATCGAGCGATTCGATGCTCGTCAATCGAGCGAGCAGGTAGCTTTCTCATTTAAAAAAAGAAAACGAAAATAAAACACACACATTGCAACTATTTCACTGAGTATCGGGCTTTTTCTTTAGACAAAAATTCATTGATAATCATAAAAAGGACTGCCTAAACTGACTATTTCGTGTGCGCATTAAAACGCTTCGGTTGTCTTCGAATAAAATATTATTAACATGCTTGATAATTTAGGAATAAATAAAAACAATCAAAGCTAACCATTTCATAGAATCAAATCTTTCTTTTCTTGTTTTTGTTTTTAGTAGTTTAACTAGTCGACCATTCGACAGTGACAATGGCTATGACTCAAATGTGAGAACTCGTGCGACCAATCCCGCACGTTTAATAAGTAACAATTCCAGCAGCAATGGTCAACCTAATTCATGTGAATCTCCGGAGAGTTCATCGATGAAAACAAGTCGATCGCTATTCGACGGCATATCCGATCTTCCAAATGAAAACTATCAGATCGACCGAAGCTCATCGAATGATGATCAAATATCTCAATCATCGCCTGACAAAATTCGAAAACAAATCATATCTGCAAAACTTCTCAAACCTTTTCAAAACATACGTTTTAGAAAGAAAAATAATAATCATAATAATTAAATTCTCTCTTTCTTTCTTTTTTTTTGTATACTTTTCTTTTTCTTCTTGGTGATCTGTTGATAAATAACACGAAAACAAGCGAATTTCTTTTACATAGATTTCGAGAAGATGTTCAAATTGAGACGGACTTTGATGAATCATTTATTTATTCGACGTTTGTCGTCGAAAGATTCGTTAACAACGACGAATGATCAACAGAAAGCTCTTGCAAATCAAAAACAATCAACCGAATTAATACGACCCAAACGTGCGTTTACGTTGATCAATCCAAAGACTATGCACGAAATAAAACGAATTGATGATGTGCCAATAAAAAACGAACTGGATTATATTCGACATCGATTAACAGAGAAGCGTAGGAGAAACAAAACACAACATTGTTTCGATGTCAATGAGAGTTTTGATTTTGTTTTCAGGCGTAAAAAACATTCCAATTGAAACGGATATTTTGATTATTGGCGTAGGTGAAATAGGCTTTCGATTGGTTTGAATCGAATTTGTTCGATTGAATAGGGAGCGATCAAAGGTTCGGCTATAGCTTATTTTCTAAAACAACGTGCGCCCGATTTGAAAGTTACAGTTATCGAACGAGATTGGCATGTGAGAGAAAAACGAATTTTGATTGATTAATTATTAATTATCTGATTTAGTATACTACGTCGAGTACAGTTCTATCTGCCGGTGGCATACGTCAACAATTTGCACTTGTAAATGGACTTTATTTGATTTTTATTTGCCCTGAAAAAGGAAAATTTTAGGAAGAAAATATTCAAATGTCAGTTTATACGGCTGAATTTCTCAAGCATATTCGTGATCATCTATCGATTCTTGGTAATCATCGAAGAATTGATTCTATTTCGAGTTGATTTTGGTTTTTTTCTGTCTAGACGATGATCCAGTACCTGTTTCGTTTCGTCATAATGGATATTTACTTTGCGGTAGTGAGAAAAGTGTGAGTCTATTCGAGGAAAACTATCGAACGCAAACGTAAACCATTGACATTGAATTTGATAAATTAATTCATTAGCTTTTTTTTTAATGATAATTAACTAGATCATTAGGAGCTAAACTGCAATTACTCAATGCAAAAATGTTAAAAGAAAAATTTCCTTGGTTGAACACCGATGGCATAGCTATCGGATGCTATGGAATTCAGAACGAGGGTTGGCTCGATCCATGGGCGATGTTAAATGCTTTTCGACAGAAAGCTTTGTCACTTGGCGTTGTGTATCTCAATGGTTTGGCTAAATAAATAAATTCTCGATGAATGCTGAAAGATTTTTTTTATTTAGCGGAATTAGTTGGATTTGATAAAGAGAAACGAATTTGGGCGGATGGTACAATCGAAAAACAATTAGATAAAGCATTAGTAAGTTAAGCAATAAATAAATGAATAATCATGTACTTCCTTTTTTTTTATCAATGATTCATGCGTTTTTTTCCTTTTCTTCTTGTTTGACACAGATACTTTCAGCGGATGACAATCAAATTTATCCAATTGATTGTTCATTTTTTATCAATGCAGCTGGTCCATGGGCTGGTGAAGTTGCCAAAATGGCTGGTATTGGCACAAGTGAAGAATATCCTGTTGCATTACCTGTCGAGCCAAGGTAATTCAATTGAAAAATTTGAGAGCTAATTAAATAGGTTTACTATATGCGGTTTTCTTTTATTGAAAAATTGTTTCTCTATTTGTCAAAACGAATTTTTATTCCTCCATATTTTCATTGACATAACCTCCCGAAGTCAAATCATGATTTCCGTCATTGGCTAGGAGAACTTTCGATAATTTCACATGTGATTGCCGTTCGACGATCCATTTCCAAAATGTTGAATAATCTCTATTCTCAAAATTGAATCCGAAACGTTCGAAATACGTTCGTAATTGTTCATTCGGAGTATGAATCGTCAATGTTTTGGCTCCGGCTTGTTGAGCAAATTGCTCGACACATTCGAGCATCGCAGCACCAATGCCGTGATTTCGAAAGGCTTCTTTCACTCCAATCATTTCAATGTAACATTCATCGACGTTCGTTGGAATATAATTCGATTTCTTTGCCATCCAACGGTGAATCGACGTGAAACATGAACAGATACTTTGATTAGACGATTGGAATGCGTAGGGGATCGTAGGTTGTTCATCGGGAAATGACATGGTTACAGCTGCGACAACTTCTGTGTTCATTTTACCGAGAAGAACATTTTGAAATTCACGAGCATTTGGATTGTTAGCTGAATCGAAAAAGACAAATCAACAACAGAAATCAATCGACTTTCGATTGAATTACTTATTCGAGTTTTTGTTTCCACACGAAATTGTTGAATCTGTTCGTCATTACCAATGTAACGTCTCAAACGATTATCTAAAGTTTCGAAATAAATATCCAAATAAGCATCGATATCTGCGAGACTAAATTGATGAATTTCAATAATATCATTTTCACCGATACTGCCCGTTGTATACGATGTATACATCGTGTTATCATATTCGTGTGCGTCGAATTCCGTTTCATTTTGTTCGGGTAGACTAGGTGTATTGTCGAATCGTTGAGGTGAATGAACACTTGCTCTTAGAACGTCGCCATTTTCCATTCCGCCGTTTGAATCAGCTGGCCGAAGTGGAGGCCGTCGATTCGGCAGTTTTGATCGTTCGGTTTCATCGATGATACTTCGTTCGCTAATTGTTGCTAGAGGAAAACCGTCGGTATCCATTCATTCGATTTTAAATTGATATTCGAAGAAGACGAAAAAAAGTCGAACTATATATGTTCTTCTCGAAGGACTCTTGACGTAAAAGAAACGAGAGAAAGAAGAGAAAAAAAAAACTTTTATGTACAATAATAGTCATGAGAACTAGTCAAGCGTTACAATGATTTCCATGACTCTACTCCATCGTTCGCTTTCGTTTCGTGTAAATAAACGAATGGCTGTCGTTGATTAATTTGCATTTATAATACGAGGCTTTTTTTTCTTGTTTAGAAAACGATATATTTTCGTTTTTGAGTCAGAAAATGGGCCCGGACCGTTAGCACCGTTATTTGTCGACATATCCGGTGTTTATTTTCGACCTGAAGGATTAGGCAACACGTATATCTGCGGATGTAGTCCAACTGAAGTAAATTTGTTTTTATTTTTGGCAAAACGAAAAGAAAAATTTCTTTGTTTCGAAAGGAAAATGATAAATCCGAAGATAATCTCGAAGTTGATTATTCGATATTTGACGAACAAATTTGGCCTGTTCTCGCTAAACGTATACCGAGTTTCGAAACATTAAAATTACGAAATGCTTGGTCCGGTTTTTATGATTACAATTATTTCGATCAAAAGTAGAAAATTCATATTTTGAATTTGTTTGAAAATTTCATTTTTAGTCTAATCATCGGTTCGCATCCTCAACAAAGGAATTTCATCTTTGCCAATGGTTCAAGTGGTCATGGTCTTCAACATGCTCCTGCCATCGGTCGAGCTGTGTCCGAATACCTCAGTGATTATCGTTATCATTCGATTGACTTAACACGTTTTGGTTTTCAACGTATTGTTAATAATACTCCGATATTCGAGCCAATGATAGTTTAGTTTAAAAATAGAAATAAATATCATTTGCTCTTTCATTTGATCTATTTCGTATTTTGAAAACAAATACAACAACAAAATTTCGACAAGTATACATTGTGAGTTATGTTTGTTTGAGATTAAATTTGCGCAATCACCACATTTATGAGTGTTTCTACAGTGTGAGAGAGAGAGAGAGTAAAAGGTAATCCATTGCCCAGAAATAATTATCATTGACTAGTTGTCGTTGCACTCGATACGACATCCATCCACCTAAATAAATTAGAATGAAATTGATTTGACGACGGAAGAATGTCAATGTTTACCGATCGAATGCGTATTGACTCTCGGCACGAAAGAAATAAACATGATTTTTAAATTGTAATTTGAAAACAAAATCTTTATTCACACCATCGTTTTCCGTTGGCAACGAACTTCGATAGCCAAGTAACGGCAATGATGCTAACGGATATTCGTCCTTCAAAACGAAAAACCAACATTTTTTCAACAAATTCGAGTTGATTTACTTGATAAGTTTTGTAGAAAAACAAACAGAAATTCGTAAAAATAACCCATAATTTCTGCCAGCCATTTGAATTCTTAAATTTTCTCAATAAATATCCACTCAATTGATTTTTAATCGCCTGTCGATGGTCATTCAACGAGACTGACAAATTTCGATGCCAGCAGACGTGCATCGTCGTGTTCGCACGATGTTGAATGCACGAACGATCGAGTGTGTTGCCGTCGTCGTCATCGGTCGTACCGACGAGCGAATGCTCGAGATTTTCGGACGAAGCTAAACAAACAATGATTCTTCGACAAAAACTGATTCTCCGAGATCAATAAAATTACCATTGGATTTCATCGTGGCTGTATAATGAATTTTCTGTTCATCAGAATTGACTTTCCAGGTCTCGATGGCATTTTTTATGTCATTTAACCATTTATCTTTTTCATTTTCCGAACTAGAAATGATGAGATTTGTTTTTTTTCTATTGAAATCTATCATAAAAAACTACCTTGCAGCGAGTAATAACGATCGATTTCCGGAAAAGATCGTGATCGAATTGGGTATATTCAATCGTTCGTCACTTTCTTCAACCTTAAACCGAAACACAATCGAAATCAATCGAATTTGTCAATCACTAACTGTCATTGTTCTCAGTGGTAATTCGCCGTGTAATTTAAATTGAAGCACTGGATTCGAACTTCGCGCACAATAGAGTAGAACATCGGAGAACTAAATCGATCGAACAAAAGATTCTCGGTTTTTTTTTGTTGCTGTTATTGTTTCGTTTCTTACTAAGAAAAACATTCGCTGTTGATAGCCTTTGCGAGATAGTTTTTGTAAACAACCTTCGCGTAGAAATAACTGAAAAAGAAATATGAGTTAGTTCAATGGAAAAGAGCTCAGTTGATCGTACTCGATCGTATTGATTCGAAAGATTATCGACGCCGATTAAATCTCGTTGTAATTCGATTAGTTTTTGTCGATTTAACTGAAATAAAAGCGAATTTATTGGAAAAAAAATCAAATCGAAATTCGATCGTTACCAATCCAGTTAATGATTCACTGAAATTCTCGATTAAATCCTGAATTTTAATAAAAACACCGTAGCAATCTTGATATTCATTGTCTTGATTACTCGATTTATAGAATTGTAATAATTCTGAAAGCAAATTATTAAAATAGAATTTCGAGAATATTTTTCGATTTTACTTTCGAATAAATATTCGTAATGCAAAAGTCTTTGTAAAGGTTTGATTAAAAATGAGATTAATGATAAATAACAGAACTTCTCCGATTCGAAATCTTTGTAAATAAGTTCGAATCGTCGATTATGTTTGAGAACATATTCAAGTTCGGTTAATAAACGATCATAATTTTCAATATACCGTTCGTATCTCTATTCAAAATAAGCAATAGCAATGAATTCATTTGACTTTTCGATGTTTTACCGGTAGAATTTCGATTAAATTCATCATTAAATCTCCTATTTGTTGATAATCATTTTCTAAATTAAGATATTCATTTCCCGGTATTGACCTTGTTTCCCTAAAAGAATCGATTGAATTCGAAATTGATCTTTTTCGTTTTCGTTTTTCTCTCACCAAATCGACATTCGTTGTTCGAATTGTCGAAGAAATTGTTTATGAAAATGAAAAATCGGTAGTAAATGCGTGAATAAAACATCGGATAAATGTATGAGCGTTTCATTTTCGAAATTGAATTCATCATCGAGTGGATATTCTTGTTGTTGATTGACAATGTTCATTAATTCGCGACGGAAATTATCGGCTATGATTTCGAGATCTTTTTTATACGTTCGTTCAGTCATAAGAAGTTCTTTGCAAATAAAAAACGATCGATCATGATTCGACGAGAGAATTGTTGTTGTTGAAATCGACGTCGGAATAATATTCGTACCGATGACACGCTAAATCATGAACATGTAATTAGAAAACAAAACAAAAAAAACGAGGAATTTTACCGGAAGGCTCGAGACAGATGACGGCATTACACGTGAGGCTAGAAGGTAGAGAAATGAATTGCGTATAGAGAAGAGATTCGAATGAGAGACGTACGAGATTGATAGATATTTCGAGATTCGATGGTTGCTAATGGAGGTTTTGGAGAACGATATTCGTGGATAATTGGAATAATTCGAGTCTAGAAAGAGAAATTCAATGGAATAGCAGAGAAAACTCTGGATTTACTTTGGTTTCGTCAGATTTTTCATCGATATGTCTCGGACTTTGTACATCGGAATTATCGTTATGATGAATAGGTATCGATTTAGTGAGATTTAATGATTGTGGTGGAATTGACATAGTTTGTTGTTCGGTTATTGATGAACGTCTCGGCGGACTTGCACTTGTAATTGGTGGTATCGACCGATGATTATTCACAAAGCCACTAATCTGTCGACGATGTGGTAAACTTGTCGATGTCGGCGGAGATTCGTCTAGATTGAAAAAAACATCATCTAGTTATTATTTATTATCGAGAACGAGAGAGAAATAATTCGATTTCGTCTTTCTTTCTTTTTTTTTGTGTCTCCGTTTAATAAACAAAAATTCAGTAATTCGATTAAATGACAAACCTTTTTCAATTTGATCGATTGGATGAATATGATTCTCTTCGGCTTCATACGGTTCACTATTTCGTTGCATATAGGCGGCTGAATTTCCATTTGTTGTTTTTTGCATATGTTCGTCTTCATCTTCGTCGGTGTCCTGTTCATCGGATAGATCGTATTTATCTCGGCTAAATCGAGAATCTAACGTTCGACTGCCATGAGTCGATGAATCATCGTGATAAACTTGTTGATAGACATCAATCGGTTCCGGTGGGCAATTAACGGGTGTTTTAGATTGTCGAACGGATTCGATGGTTTCGGATGTTTTGATTGTTGAGCCTGGAGAACGATGAGAACGTGTCGGTTGAACAGGTGCAACTGCTCGTGTGCTCGAATACGAACTAGAATTTAGTTCAAATTGAGAAGAAGAAAAAAAACTAGTTCAAAGTATTTTCTTTGTATTTACCGTGTAAATGTTCGATTTTTCAAGTAATGTTCTCGTGCATATTCAACAATTTCTTTTTGTGTTCGACCATGATATCGAAACGATGAGCCACGTGTAAGTAATCTCTTTTTCGATCGATGCGGTCGTTGAATGGATACACAACGAAAAAATGCGTGATATTCAATACATTTCTTCCAGAAATTCTTGCATTCATCTCGTGTATTGAAATAGAATTCAACTGTATCTTTGTAATAACCCTAAACGAATCAATTAGTCATCTCTCTTAAGAATTTGTTATCTGTTTACATATCCTTCAGGTTGTAATTTAATTAAGAATTTCTTTCGTTTAAAACTTAATTTTCTTATTTTAGCCCAAGAAAATGTATTGATTTTAGTGATATTTTGAAAGACAAGTATGCCTAAATGTGCAACCGAAAGATTCAAATTGACTTGTTCGTGATCTTTCGCTGGATGCATTTTAATTCCGTATAATTCCACTTTTCGAGCGATATCAAGAAGATTCAAATCAGCATCGTTGGGCAATTGACCACTGAAAAAAAAAATAAAAACAAACATTTTTTTCGAATTCATTCGACTTACAGATGATTTTTATGAAAATTCATTATTCGAATTTCGTGTTCATAAGTTTGATGAGGAAAATATTTTTTATTATTTAAATAACTTGGATTATTATTATACGTTTCTAAATAATCGCCGATTTCGGCTTGAACGATATATGATGCTAAAAGAGCCGCTGTATTGTCACTACAGAGAAGAATTCCCGAAGCTAGATCACGTTTGATTTGTAATGCAAAAAGATAACTGAAAAATAAACAAAAAAAACATAATAACTCGACTCAAACAACGATGAGAACTCTACCGAGTGAATTCCTCTTCTAATTGTCCTGGATCTGGCGTATAAAATTTGACACATAATGTAAATTTCGTTTCGGTCACTTGTTTAAGAATTGGCTTGTCCAATTCCAACCAACACTAAACAGAAATTGATTTGATTTCCGTAAGGAGAACAAAGAGATTTCTTGACATACAATATTTCGATGACTATCAAAATATTCCAAACCGAAATAATCTCGTTCGAGTAAATCAAGATGATTGCAAACTGTATTAAATAAATCTTGTCCAGTTGCTTTTGGCTAAAATAAACCGATAATTAATTGAACGAGCACTCATGTGAAGAAGAAGAAGAAGAAGAAAAAAAAACAACCAATAAGCCTGTGAGGCCTAAGTTTTATTCTTGTTTTTTTCATCGATAGTTGTTGACATTAGTTCAAACTTACATCAATATAAAACGGGCATTCTTGATCGTCAAGTAATCGAACTTTACAAGCAATTTGTTTGCCTGCTTTCGTTTTAGTTAACGTTGCTGTTGTCGACATTGTTTTAATTACTTTTTCATTTGTGGACGGATAGGATAGAATAATCGAAAATTGACTCGAATTCTTTCATTATTTTTCTTTTCTGATTATATGTTAGTTCGATTAACATTGAATCTAAAACGAAGAGAAAGAACATCGAGCACATGCATGTGTATGTGTGTGTATAAACATATGAAACAAAATTATCTGTCTGTCGTTAATAAAACTTATGGACAGTCCGCCCATTTATGCGTATCATCTGCTTTATTACTAATCTGACTGTTCTGTCACTAATAACATCTCATCGTGTTTTTTTTCTTCTTTCTATCTCGCGTCGAAAGTTGATTAGTATTTGTGGTCATAGTGATTGATGATGTGAAATGAATGAGCAAAGAAAAAGAAAAAGAAGAAGTCGATCTACAACGCATCATCGTTTTTTTTTGCCTCCTTCTTTGGTCTTTGTGTAGAAAAAAGAAAAAGAAACGAAGATGTTCGAACTGAAAAGAAGAAGGAGAAGACAACTGATCGATTAAATCGACGATTAATAGTGCAATAGTGACATTGTAGTCGGATTTTCTTTGATACGAACCGATCTTCTTTGTCATGCTTTATTTTCATTGAATAGTTTCTCGTTTGTGAGCTTTACGACCACGATGACGACTGACAATTCATCATATTCTTTCCTAGCGCGTCGATGCCGGTCGGCTATCGACTATTTCTTTTCTCGTTCTTCGTTTTTTTTCTTCTTCTTCTTTTCTCCAACTTGAGTTGTAGAGTAACACAACAAAGTCAGTCGTCGTAATACATCCTATACACAGACAATTGCTCAACATACCAGCTCCTTTTTCCTCTCTCCCTCGTCTTCAGTTCTATCGTCGATGATCTCTCTCGTAGACTGAATGTCGCAACGCATTTTCATCATCAACCAAGAGAAAAAGCTCTTCGTCTTCTTCTTCTTCTTTTTTTTCTATTTTATTATCACATACCCAGCCATCCCTAATGGATAATCAGACAAGAAAAAGCACTGATGTATGCATGCTTAATTCAACAAAAAAAAGGAAAAACAAGAATGTAATTCGTTGATGATACTCATTCGATTTCGGATTCTATTAATGATCAGTTAATTTATTCGTTCTCAATGTGTTTTTTTGTTTGTTCTTTTCACACATTTTCTTTTTCGGAATAGGAAATGAAGTGGATAAGAACGGCAATTCTTCATTCTCTTGTTTGAAAATAACTCAAGTAACTCGTTGTCTTTATCAATGTGTCATAGTAACAGGAAACGAGATATATTAATGAAGCGGATGTCTACTTGAAATCGTTCATTCATTGAGATGTGCTAACATACCTCAGCAGTATTCCTGTTATTTTCTTTGACATTTTTAATGAATCAAGAACAAACGAAATTTACATCGTTAATTGTTTCCGTGTACGAACTATGCAACTGAGAGCACGGATTAGACTTACCTTCGTTTTTTTTTTATAGAAATCTTACGAACAATAAAGACAAGAAAATCTTTTTGTTTTAATTGACACTTTTGGGAACAACCGCAGAAAAGAAAAAGAAAATGTGTCAAAATCTCCGAGAGAATGATAAATAAACAGTAGCACAGCTTGAGACACTTAGAAGCGAACAAATATTTTCACTGGATTGATTTTACACCAATCGTACGTTCGTGTATTTTCATTGGTAGATATGTATCAGTGAAAAGAAACCAGAAAGTAAACAGTTTTAGTTGTGTCGATTCTTCGTTTGTTATTATTATTAGGGTTATTCATTTTCAAACATGTCGAATTTACCGACAACATTTTTGACTCATTCAGAACGAGTCTGTCGGCTATATAAATCCTTATTTTGGTTAGCTCGTCGAGAGCATTGGCCAGATAGGTTAATAGTTCTACGTAATTGATTGTTGTTTTCCTAAATATTTTCAATGTAGACTTGCATATCGTCAACGTATGGTCGAATATCGAGCACGTTTCGATGCAAATAAAAATGTTCAAGATTTAATGAAAGCTAAACGTTTGTTAATCGAAGGAGAAGAAGAATTAAAAAAAGCTATGACCCGTCACACGGAGAATTTCAATTGTAAATCTACATTATTTTCATTTCGTCATCGATTTGTGTTTCGTTTTTATTCTAGTTCCTGAATCACCGTATGGTATTGCTGAAAATCGTTATCCAACACCCGATGATGCAGTAAGTTGAAAATCTGTCAATCTACAATAATGATCCGCTGTTTTTTTTTCATCAAAAAGGCATTGGACGCATGGCATCCATTAGAAAAAGCTCAATATCCAAGCTATTTCGAAACTCGTGAGAAACGCAAGAAAGCATACATGGAATGGTATCTCAAACGATACGGCATTCCCGATCCACCAATGATGTGAACATTTGTTTTCTTTTTTAACCTACGATTTTTCTCCCTGAGACTGTAAAGTAGATTTTTGTCATGTTTTTTTTTTCTTTTTGTCTCCTCCTCTATTACATTTGTGGATAAAACATAAACATAGTTCCATCATTTTGCTGATCGAGATCTCGAATATTGAAAAGAAAAATCTTCATTGAAATCAACAGTCAAACGACTCGAGCAGTTTTTTCGTCGCTATTGAGTACAGCGCCATCTAAAAAAACAATACAAACAGAGAGGAGTCTGTTCTTTCGTTTTGATTAATTTATTCAACGGGATTGGTCTCCAGTTTTTATAGTAACCAAGCATGGATATGATTAAAGTACTCTTCCATTGTATTTGTTGATCAATTCATATGACAACAACAACCAAAAAAAGAAAAGAACATCTCCGGTGTATTACAGACAATGAACATGGATGGTCTATACAAATCAATAATGACATGGAATAAGAACCGTGTTGCTGATGAATTATGTATCAAATTCGAAATTATTCGTAAGACTATCGGAGAAAAAGGAAGGATGCAGGTAGATTTTATCTTTTTGCGCAGTTTTCGCTTATTGACTATTATTAATGAAAAATCAATATTGATTCTGATTGTAAATACGTATATCCTACTCATAGTTGTTTTTTTCCGTGATGAGTAATCACACACACCCACGCGCTATTACTGTATCAACTAGACGTTTTAAATACGAATAGAAAGAACTTTACTAGTTCGTACTTTTGTGAGATTAGAGAACGACGTAAATGTACGATATTGTAGATAAAAGAAAATCTACGTGTTACAGAATCTAATTACGCATATATAATGGCAAAATGTGACCTAGATGCTCTATCTCAGTTCTGCCAATGTAATGTAAAATAAAAAGAACGTAGTTTGTGAAAGTAGACTTTTATTTCCTTTTTTTTTCTCTCTCTTAAATAAACAGAAATGAACATGAACAGTGAGGTGATGATAAAATATACACGGTTTATAGCCGAAAAAAATCAAACAAACAGAAAAACTAAACTGATAAAATAATAAAAAATAAATAAATAAATATGTATAGAGACATATATATATATATATTTACACGAGTATCTATCGAAAATCTTCTTAATAGACACATTCTTCTTGATATTTTTCGATCACTCGATGAGTTAAACCGATTAATTGCTCAAGCGATCGAAAAAGACCGTAATAGTGGAATCTTAATTCATCTCGAATTGTGTTCGATGACGATGGATTTTGTTCGAATTCTTCAGACGAGACAGTCGATGATGCCGATGAGAAATGCATACTATCATTACTCGTTATCATAATACCTTCATCATCAATCGAACATTGTCTTTCCTGAACTTTTCGTTGTTCATCAGCAAATGGACATGCGCACAACAATTGATTGCGCATGTCAAGTAAAAACGAATAAACTTCGTGCCATGTATCTGGTTGAACCGATGAATTATCGAAAATCAGTTCTACAAACAACAATAACAAATGTGAATCATATATCTATGAAAAAAAAACAAGATAATTACCTTGAACGGATATATCTTTCAGTCGTAATGGTAACATAATTTCTTCTTCCATATGTGATATACTTTGAAAGAAATTATTCATTGCTGTGATAAGTATTGGAACTGAAAATGATGATGATGATGCACGTTGAGTTAGGAAATTATTATCAATAGGTGACAAACGCTGACGGTTTGAACTGGTTGTTTTTGTTGTTCCACTTGACATACGTCGAGTAGATTTGAAATCGAAATGATTGGTATATAACGACGAGTCGCTCATCGATGATTTTTGTGTTTGAAGAGATGAATCGTCGAGTTGCATGTTTATTTTTAAATAATGAATCGTTTCGATTGCGACAATCTTCTTATAAGAAAAATAAATAAAACAAAAGAAGAGAAAATTAGAGAAGAAGTAAAGAATGCAAAAAAAGCGGGTTTGTGTGTCTTTCTTCGTTTCCCCTCCTTACAAAACCACGGCATGTCATTGCCCTCAAAAGAAAGAAAAAGCGAAAGAGAGAGAGAATAAGAGAATATTCGACATTTTGCGTTCGTTATGTCGATAATATCTTACACCCATGCACCGTGTGAATGATATTAGAATGATCAACGTTTGGGTTTTCGCCAAAAGTAAATTCTTATTTTTCAAAATATAAAAATAACCAAACCCCTCACGACAGACATTTACCTGTCAAAATGAGTAAACGTTGTTTTTTTATCTACTCGATGAATAGATACACTTGATTTATTTTTTGAAATGATGTAGACACATGATGTGATCAGTGCAAAGAAAGAAGAAAAAAGGAAGAGAGGAAAGATTTGAATTTGTTCGCCTTGCTTTTCAAATAAAAGAACAAAAGGAGAAAATGTTTATTAAATACATATTTATTCAAACGATGTAATCGTCATTATCGAATTCATTGTAGATATCTTATAACGAGAATAAAAAAAGAACACAACAACAAGACAGACCTACATTTCAATACCGATCTTTCAATGAATCGTGATGATACTGCGAGTTTAGCTACTGATTTCTACGGTCTTTTGGAATCATTTTATCAAGCACCGTATTATCATTTAGTTTTCGAAATCTTTCTTATCTTAGCTGTTTCGTATTTGGTACTTTTTCGTAAACCACGACCGATCGAAAAGAAATTAACTGAAAAAGAAAAACAAGAACTAATCGATGAATGGCAACCTGAACCATTAGTGCCAGCTGTTGATCAAACACATCCAGCATTGAATGTGAGAATCTTAGATGGTATCGTCGGTAAAACAATTGAAATCGACGGGAAGAAAAGTTTAAATTTTGCTACATTTAATTTTTTGAATTTCGTTGGTAATTCTCGAATTGGTGATAAGGCGATTCAAGCCGTGCAAAAATATGGCGTAGGATCATGCGGGCCCCGAGGGTAAACGAAACTTGAGTTATTTTTGCACTATCGAACAAATGACGATGTTTGACGAGTAAAAATAAATATTTGTATGTTTTGATTTTGCGCAGATTCTATGGAACAATTGATATTCATTTGGAATTAGAAGAACGTTTGGCGAAATATTTCAATTGTGAAGAGGGAATTATTTATTCGTATGGATTTTCAACAATTGCAAGTATCATTCCAGGTTGGAATAGATTCCATTGTTGTTTTTTTTGTTGAGAGAATAAATTGTGTTGCTTTTTGTTTACTTGAAGCATATGCAAAACGTAATGATATTCTATTCGTTGATGAAGGTATTCACTATGCAATTCAAAAAGGTGTTGAAGCATCGAGAAGTACAGTGAAATGGTTTCGACATAATGATGTCAACGATCTCGAACGATTATTAGCTGAACAAGATGTTTTAGATAAGAAAAATCCGAAAAAAGCAAAAACTCTACGAAGATTTTTGATCATCGAAGGTTTATATTTAAACTATGGAGATCTATGTCCACTACAGCGTATGGTGGAATTGAAATACATATATAAATATCGAATATTTATGGATGAAAGCGTGTCATTCGGCACGATTGGCAAGACAGGCCGTGGTGTTACAGAATATTTTAATGTTGATCGACGAAAAATCGATTTAATTTCATCGACATTAGAATATTCAGTTGGTTCGATCGGCGGTTTTGCTGTTGGTAGTTCATTTGTTGTTGATCATCAACGTTTATCAGCTCAAGGCTATTGTTTTTCGGCATCATTACCACCTTTACTTGCTGCTGCAGCCATTGAAGCGCTGAATATCATGGAAGAGAAAGATACGAGTCTATTCGAAACACTCATGGATAAAAGCAAACGTTTACATCAGAAATTATTAGATATCAAAGGTTATTTGATTTATGGAGCTGAAATATCACCATTGAAACATTTACGTTTAACAAATTCGTTGAATACAATCGGTCGTTTAGAAGAAATTGTTGAATTTGCTCAAACACGAGACATTACGCTGACAATCGCAAGATATCTATCGGATGAACATCTTTTACCTCAACCATCGATTCGTTTAATTTTGAATGTTGAAATGAATGATAAAGAATTGGAATTTCTATGCACGGTTCTACAAGAAGCACTTGTTAAAGTCACTGCTTAGGTACATTTACGTATATCATTCCATTTTCTTTTTGTGATCAGATGCATTTAATCTGTCAAATTCCTAAAAATGTGTTTTTTTTACCTAATTGCACGCTTGTTTGTTATAACTATTATTCCGAATAAATTTAATATCAGATCAAAGAATTTGTTTGATGTTTTTATTGTGAAAGCATAGAAAGAACAAAACAAGAGAAAAGACGGAAATATAAAACGATTTTTGCAATGGATATTACATTCCTGGTGGACCTAAGAATAATAAAACAAAACACTTGAATAGATAAAAGTAGAACGTGTTAATTACGTGTGCCCATCGGAGGAGGTGGTACTCGTATTCCACCGGGTAAACCACGACCAGTTGGGGCCATTTGACTGAAACTTGGTCCGCCGATACCACGTACTGGTACTTGAAGACCAGTAGGGGCGAAACCGGGTGCACCGGGTATTGGTGGAACAATACCTCGACCAGCAGCTCGACCTGCGCCTTGTGCAGCTGCAGCTGCTGCAGCACTGATTGGCACACGAGCTATTCCGACTTCCTATGAAACAAAAAAAAACAACATTCGATTTGATTTTCTCGAAAAGAAAAATTCGTATCGAACTTCTTTGGGTGGTGGTCCTTCGACTGTCATTGAAACAAGATGTTCACCACGTAGTAAAATTAAACCTAATGGTCGTTGTTCTTCGCGTTCAGATTTATCGGTTTTGCTTCGTACTTTTCGAAATTCTTCGCAATCAGCTAAGATTAAATTCATGTGTTTATCAAAAGCTTTGAATGTGCCAACGAGTTGTCGACCATCTTGCAGCGTACAACGCATACCTAATCATCAAATCAAAAAAAAAGCACAATACTACAATCAAATAGACATACGATAGTTAATATGCTGAAGCATTTTACTGCTTTTCCCTTGAGTCGGCTAGAAGACAAAACAAAATCGAATGAAGTTCAATAGATTCGTTTTGTCGATTTACCATTTTAAATGGACTTTTTGTGTGGTGGTTATTACAAATCTATCTATAAAAATAAAGAAAAGAATTGATGTAACAAAGTCAGATATCGCTTCACAGGTCGTTCACAGTGAATCAGCTGAAAAGGAAAAGATCTTTTCGAGTTGATTATCTAATCATTCTTTGTTACAATCGAACAATTTTTAAGAAGAAAACGAAAATATGAAAGATTTCTTCTTTCTTTCGAAAGAAATTCACTCTTCCAATCAAAATCAGCTCGTTGTCTGACATCTTTCGTTAAATTTTTCATGCAAACTTTTCACAGGAGGTGATTTGTTCGAATAAAATCCGGATCGACAATAGACCGAATGAAATAATGAAATCATTTTTCATCACTTTCCGAATTACTATCCAACCATTTTCTATCTTTAGATTAATATCACTTCTCATTTCGACAACTAACTATCATGGGTCACTCGTCAATCTTTCGTTCACACCCACATAAATACGGACCAGGCAGTCGAAAATGCCGAGTCTGTTCCAACGGTCATGGAATTATCCGAAAAGTAGGTTTTTTTTTGTCTGTCTCGTGTTGATTCGAAAGAAAAACCTTTCTACTACTTGTTAGTATGGCTTAATGGTTTGCCGTCAATGTTTCCGTGAATATTCCAGCGATATTGGCTTTAAAAAACTCGATTAGAGCAAGAAGAAAAAAAAACACGACAAAAGACCGACCATCAACTCTCGTTTTTTTTTCGCTCGATTGTTTTGTTTCGTTTTTTCTTTGTGCGAAATGATGGAATAAAAAAAGAAAAGCAAAAACTTTTGAATCATAAGAAACATTAAAAACTAAAATTCGATCCATCTTTAGAATATATAATTACATCTTTTTTTTAAATTAAAATCCGACAATGGATGTTGATCTGGAAGATAGAAATGAACCTAAGTCAGACGTGCAAACAATTCGTTTGGATAAAGGCGAACCCGATTCATCGTTGATTCCTCATGATTTACTTTCGAAAGCGTCACAACAAATCTTCGCTGATGAAGACGGCAAACAATCGCGAACCTATTGGGTCTATTCAGATGATTACGGCAATCAGGATTTACGTCATCATATCGTTAATTTTCTTCGACATACATGTGCAATATCGACATTGAGCGATGAAAATATCTTCATTACAAACGGTATTTCAGCTATTCTCGATCAGTTGTGTACGATGTTTTTACGTGCTGGTGATACGATTCTTGTCGAATGTCCGAGTTATTTATATGCTTTGCAAATCTTTCGAGATCATCATTTGCATATCGTTTCGTATGCAACTGATGATGAGGGTTTAATTCTCGATGGAAATTTTATCGAAACAATCGAACGAACGAAACCGAAAATGATCTATCTCGTTCCCACATTTCAAAATCCCGTATTAAAAACTCTTCTACTCGAACAATCAAATCTCGAATTTGTTTTTCTAGGCTGGTTTTACAATGTCACATCATCGTCGTGAACAACTCGTTCAATTAAGTTTGAAATACCATTTTCTCATCGTTGCCGATGAAGTCTATCATTTCCTCGACTACGATAAACCAGCTACGAATGGCAACGGTTTTCATCATGACAAGCTCGTTGAACATCCGAAATCCTTCGCGTCCTATCACGCTGCTGGTACTGTCATATCCCTTCATTCGTTCTCGAAAATCCTCACGCCCTCACTTCGTCTTGGCTTTGCTTGCGCCAGTCACGAGCATGTTCTCGCCATGGGTCGATACGGTTTGATTCATAGTGGCGGCGGAGCGAGTGCATTCGTGTCCGGCATCGTCGATCGAATTGTTGTTCAAGGTTTTTTAAAAGATTTTATTCAGCAAACATTGTGCGTTCAGTATAAAAAACGTTTGAATACTTTGTACAATGAATTGATGCGAGTCTTCGGCGAAACACATATTACGTGTCAACGACCGACCGGTGGATATTTTCTTTGGGTGAAATTTAATGATGCAACTGTTGATTGCGATCAATTGTTGATTTTGGCGAAGAAACATGGCGTTCGATTTAAACCAGGACGATTATTTGCGCATGATGAAGAGGCAAAAGGACATTTAGCTAATTGTCTTCGACTTTGCTTTACAATTGTCGACAGTCAACAGTTAATCGAGGGTGTTGCACGTTTAAAACAAGCTTATGAAGAATATAAAAACGTTCAGTTAAATTGACAGTGTGATTTTTTTTATTGAAATAAAAGATACAGATTTTTACAAAGAAAATATTCATCTGCAACTGCTATGTGATGATAATTCGATGCTCGAGAATTTAGGATCGATGAATATCGATGATGTTTCTGTTGGACTATGAACAACGATTTGACGAATGTGTGTATCACGACCGCTTTGATGATTGGCGAGAACAGCGATTTGAATCATCCAGGTTTTGATTGGATTCGAACGAGCATCACGAGTTGGTACGATGACCCAACCGGCTGGCTCATGAATTTCAAAACATCGTAATTCAACAAGATTATTATGATTAATACCCGTTCGTATTGATATTCTAGAATTTCAATTGAACGATTTTTCTTTGAAATAAAAGTTTGTTTTTTTACTTTTGAGGTGTGTAACTTTCGTCGATTTTAAAATCTGAGAATATACATATGTCTTTGACTTTGGTTTTTTGTTTGAATTGTATATTGACTAAATGTGGTTGAGGACCGTCCGATTGCCAATAAGTTTCGAGATTATCATCGAGTAATTTATCAACACCGTGGCCTGAAATTGATCGTTCGAAAAACTTAAAAAAAGAAGAATCAAATCAATGATTTTCCTACCAGGTTTACACGATGATACATGCCAATACGCTTGTTTAGTGATATTTTGAACAATTCCTTGTCTTTCATCTTCGGCTGGATCAATGTCCCGATTGTTTTTACTAACACGAATTGGAACTGTGCAAATACTAGTCGTCATACTAAAAAAAACCGTCAGGAAATATTCGTTTACAACAAAAAAATTTCTTCTTCTATTATGTGTAATGTTCTTCTTTTCTTTCTTTCTTCTTCGGATTTTACGAACCAATCTATATTCATTCTTATTCGATAGTTGTCACTAATAGGATATAATTATCCAGAAAATCGTATATGTATTTTGGATATCATCGTTATTGAAACATATTTCATATTGAAATTTTTTCTTTTCAAACGAAGAAGGAACAACTTCATCGATCGTTTCATCTCGATGATCGATAAGATAAAGTAAACGATTCTTATCAATGAATCAATATTAAAAAAGAAGCGATTCTTTCGATCGAACATCATTTCTGTGTTTGTTTTTTTTCAATAATCATGGAAGATCGAGATGGCAAAAAAACATTTACTATTCCCAAAACTCATTCGACAAGCAAAGGTAAAACTAATCGAACGAACTCGTTTGCGAATCATTTATTTCGTTTTTCAGATGTTCTCGTTTCAGAGAAAGTCAACAGTCGAAATGTCGCTGAATTATTTACAGATTTGAAATCATGTGCATTGGAATATCATTTCGATTTTCGACAGAATCAATGTCAATCATGTGATCTTATTCGAAATGTTCGATTACAAAAGAATTACAAGTAAATCAGCGTCGATAATCTTTCTTTTTGGTCTCATCTTTCTAATCGTTTGTGTGTAGTCAACGACGAATTCAAATAAAAAAAGAACAAGAATTTAGCGAACGATTAGCATTTCATTTAATTTCATCTCGAGATTGCGCTTTAGACATTGCCATCAATGGTCTTCAATGCGATCGATTAGCTTTTCCTATTGAAAAATATTTGGGTAATCCGAAAGATGGTGTTCATCTATCACGACGACCTGATGTTCTCCTGGCTTCAACTGGATATCAGGGATTACATAAATTCGGTTTATTAGTTTGCAAAGTAAATAAAAACGAAGATAAACACGTGGAATAAATGAACGTCTCGCGTTCAGATTCTTCTAGGCAAAGGTTATCCAACAGTACCGTCGATTGATAATAAACAATTCTCTAGTCAATTATATTATGATCATCATTTTTGCAAGATTCAATCCGAGAAAAAAGATCGAAAACATATTCAAGATCTACTTGCTAATTCTTTAGTAAATGAAAAAGATATAAAAATCTTGTTTTTTAATCGTTTTTATAATTTATTCAATTAGATTTTCTGTTATGAACATAATGATTTTCAAACAAAAACACATCCATCACAGATTCTTCCATTAGCTGTACTTTGGTATGATTTAAAAGACAAATTTCCCATTGAATTAACTCCAAAATTAGTTAAAAAAACATTTCAATCATCCGATGAATCACCAGCAACGAAATACCCAACTCAATTTCTCATTCCAATCTCTTCATTTTGTACACCAGCTCGTTTGAAACCAACAAAATCAATTTCAAATGAAACCATTTCTCTCTCGCCATCGACGACTCATTTCACTCAAACTCAAACATCAATCGCCACTATTCCACTCGATTCCACTCAACAAATCATTGATCCACGTTTGAAAACTCTCAAACAAACCAAATCAATCTGCTATCTCGATGCAACTAAAGTTCAACATGCTCTTCAACAACAAAAACGTCTCAAATCCTATTTCAATTCATCGCTGAAAACGATCTATATTCTCATACCTCTACACATTCATCGGCAATCGTTGCCTTCGAATAACAATTCATCATCTCTGATTGTACCTGTAACCGATTGTTTTGCTTTCGGTTTGAAATTATCCGCTGATCAGCTGTCGATCGATTTGAACGAGAAACAAAATCAAATTGCATTCGAACAAATGCAAATTGCGAGTCAACTGAACGAACAAAAACGCGAACTTCAATCGCAGGAGAAGAAATTCGCGTTACGAGAACGAAAATTCTACGAACAAACCGAACATTCAAAAATTCAAATACAAAACGGTCGAAAATTTCTCAAGGAATACAAACTGAAGAACAACGAACTAATCACGTGTCTTCCGAATGATTTAGTCGAATTTATCGTCAAAGAATATCGACATGAAACTCGTGTACATATCAAACATATTCTCGCCGAACTCATGGGTGTTTTTCTCGAAAAATATCCATGTCAAGAACAACAACAAACAACGCCCATTGTTATCGATATGGACATTGAAACACTATCAACTCAAGGTCTCAATGATCATGACGAACGTTTTCGAGTTCCAACTCCTCCAACGAATACAATCGTGGTACCTTCCGAGCCAGAAGAGATTCTTATCGAACAGACAAGTTCAGTTAAAGATCTACCATCCATCGAACAAGATCATTTAAATCAATCACGTGATGAATTTGTTAAATTATTAACAAAAGAAGCTTGTATAACGACAACAAATGATGAAATCGAGAAAAGTCCAACAGCAGCAGCACGAACAGTGATTGTGGTTTCGAATAAAAATGAAAACAGTCTCATCATCGAAACACCAAATATCGAACTACCAAAGGACGGTGAAAGCAAACGAATAAAAATTGATCCAACTACTCCAACCAAAACCCCAAACGGTTCGTTTGAATTAACAACGATTTTCTATGAAATTTCTTTTTTGTGCGTCAATAGAAACTCGAGTCGATGAACATAACACTCATCATGATTTCGACGAACGCCGACGTAAGAAAAAAGAGCCTCTTCTAAAAACACCTCCTCGGATGGAATTGGAACGAACTTATTTTCAACATTCTCGTTCGCCGTCGACTCGTCATCAATGTTTCAATTATAATCATCAATCACTTGCTGAACATTCTCGGTTTGCTAATCATCGAAAGAACAACGATTCCAATGAACGATTTTATCACGATTATTATGCACAAATACCAGCACTCATGGACACATCGCCATTTATGAGCTTGGCAAATTCAAAACCATCGACAACAATTGAACAACCATCGATAGAAAACCAAAATCTCAAACACTCATGGTCATAAATCGCATATTTTTACTTATCTCCGCTCGAATCAATACTCGTGCTCGTGATACGTATTAACATTATTTTGTCTATTATTGTTATTGTTGTTGTTTTTTTCTTCTTTTGTACAAAAAAAAGTTCATATATCTACATGAAAGAAAGACTCGAACGATCACATATCGAAATCGATTTCATTGTACAATGGTTTGAAATTCAAATAATTCGGATAGCTGATTGTCAATTGTTGAGAACGAGACGACGGGAATGAATGAAATCTTCGATGGATTTCATGCGAATGATTGAATAAAATGCATGGACGTGCGGAATTAAATGTTGAAATGTCCAGTTGAAATGAGGGTCGAGATGATTCGAATGCTAGACGAACGGTTTTGCGTAGATGTTTGAGAAGATGTTTGGCGTCGACTGAACGAATCCAGAAACGGAAGATTTGAAGATTTGGATAGATTTTTGGTTTTAAATGTGATTCGAGATAGCGAATCGTCGAACTGGATAGATGCGAATGAATGGCGATGATTTCGAGAATTTCAAGAAATTGAAAACGATCGATTAACATCGGTGTTAATTCGAAATGTGCTTCGCTGATTAAAATCAATCGTTTCAATGAATGAAATAAATTTTCCGAATAAATCCAAGATAATTTCGTATGAAATGTAATTGGCATTTTCATATCGAGGACTAACGTTTCTAAATGATTGTTTTTTTGTATATCGAGATCATCGATTTGTAGATCGTAATGAGGTATTCGAATGCTTAGATGAAGAAAATCATACGTTCGGCAAATACGTCGAAGAATCTGTCGAAATAACTGTTCGTATTGAAAGACATGTTTTTCATTGGGTAGATTTTGATGTATTGATGAAAAACGAAGGCAATGATGATGGTACTGTTCAGTTAAAATCGGACATTGGTCTTTGAGATGAGTCAAATGTGAAACTAGATTTAATGACGAGATTTGTGGGGGCATTGAATGCATTTCATAGACATTGGTTTGGCATGTGCATTGCATGGAATTGAGATAGATGAGTAAACAGGGTGAAAGACTTAAGGTTTGCAGAAGAATGAGCGAATCGAAGATCGATTGAAATTCATTCGAATGACAATGAATACCGGTGAGGTTTAAATTCGTTAATTGATTTAACCAGGAAAATTTCAAAGGAAAATTGAAGATAACCGTTCGATTGTTATCATCATCGAGAAATTCGAGATGATAGTCATCGGTGGATGGGATGTTCTCAGTTGTGATTGTTGGCGTTAAGTCATCGAAACAATTCTCGAAAATCGAACTAACTTTTCTAGGTTGTTGTGAAATTAATCTCGCCGATTGCCAATTCGATAGTTGAATGGAAAAATTTCGAAGTGAAGAACATCGATTGAGATATTCATCGAGTTGAATTAAATCCGATTTATTCTTATTGTTAATTAAACCTAAATCGAGTAAAATCAAATCTTTTAAATTCAGATTTTCGATCGATTCTCTCGATGGTAGACAAGGCAAAACGAAAGTCTGCAGATTCAATCGATCGTCATCGAAATTCTTTCGTTTAATCACCAGATTTGTATTTGATGTCGATCGAAAAGCGAGAATAAAATGTTTCAAATTCGATGTTAAACAAAAATCAATCGGTTCCGACGAGATTTTCTCCGGTTGGCTCATCGGCAGAAATCGATGTTCGATTTCATATCCGTGTTCTTCGAGAGATAAGACTCTGCATTCATAATTAACTTGCGAAAGATAATCGCTGAATGAACGAAGACATGATTGTGCATTTTGATTCGTCAGACAACCTTCTGAAAGAAGAAAGAAATGTTCGGTTGATGAATTATTTTTTGTTGTCGGTGAATTTTAACCGTGAGAATTTTGTCGAACTAATGAAATTGTTTCTAATCGATAGAATGAATTGAAAATCTCGGAAAAGATTTCATCGTCCAGTGAAATAATTAAATGAAGTGATTTTAGAAAAGGAAAATACGTTTTCAAGTCATTGACTATTAAACTTCTTGAAAGTGAGACATTGCCCGAATGAAATCGAACAATCAGTCGAAATGTTGATAGTAATCGACGGAGATCGATCACATTCATCCAGTGGAAATTATCGAGACGAAGATCAACACATTTCGCAGCTATTTGCCGGATAAATAAAAATAATCGGTCTTTATTTTCATAAGACGATAATCGAATATGACTGAAAGACAAATCTCACTTGTTTAGCAAAGATTTTTCTCTCTCTCTCTCTGTACCTCCAAAAAGCGGTTAGATCGATGATTTTCTCTTGTTTATAATCGAGTGCAATTAATAGATTCCAAACATCAATCGATGATGAACATTTCGAAAGAATGACGTAGATTAAATCTTCGTATAATGATTGAAGAGTTTTCATCTGAAGATTTTACAAAAGACAATTAAATTATCGTTTTTTTTATTGATGAAAAACAAGAAGATCGTTGGTATTATTTGAAAAAATAAATGAACCGTCATTTTGTAAAACAATCGACGAGAAACTTGTTGTCGAGTTTAAATCGAGTTCACCGATTTGTTTATCGAATTGATAGAAACGAAGAATTGATTGTTCGAGAAGAAAATAGGATGAAATCGTTTGAAAATAGACGATTAATTGAGATTCACGAGACTCTTTCGACAAGATCCATCGATCGATAAAACACATTTTCAATTTATTGATTATTAACAAACATAAACCATCAACACTACGAATGAATAAAACAATCTGAAGACGAAAAAAATCTTCAATAAAACCTTTTTTTTTTGTAGAACTCACATGTCGATCATCGATTCCTAAAGCGAGGATTTTCTCTTGAGAACTAACGTATTTATCAAGTGAATACAATCGAACGCATTCGAATGATAAATTCAATAAACGTAAATATTTCCTTTCGTTTAATTTTTCATAGTAAATGAATAAATGATTTGCATCAGTTTGTAATAGAATCTTTTCTTTGTGAATTTCATCGATTTTCGTCGTTAAATAAGTTCTCAAGCGAATTTTCAAACGAAAACTATTCGTTAATTCGATTGTATAGATTTCGTAATGTTGATGATCGGTTAGTACAACAAAGGATTTAATCTGATCGAACCAAACAAACTGAATAATATGCCCGTGATACCAGGAAAGAGTGATCGGATCGAGATTTTCATCGTAGATGTAGACAATTTGTTTCGTTTGACGAGAATAACATCTGATTATGAAAAAACAACAACAACGAAATGAAATCAAAGAAAAACAAAAATATGTTTCTGTTACAAAAGATGATTCCCATTCGAACTGATTAAATTAATATCACAATTGAGGCGAATTGGCCTGCCGGGATAGTAAATTGTTGGATCGAGATAATAATCACCAGTGTCTCGAATGATTTTATCGATTGTGTCAGACTGAATTTGCAAATCTTCAACGATGATTTCATCATCATCTTTGGGTTTAATAACTGTTTGTAAATTATTAGAAAATAAATTGACTGCTGTTGTTGTTGTTGGCTGATATTGTGAATCAGTTGTTTCTAAATCCCAATTTTCTTCTTCGTCGTTGTTTTGATTGTGAAATTGATAAGATATTTCATATCGTGGTTGAATGAGATGAAATTCTGGTAGATCGATTTGCTTTTTAATTTGACAAGACGATAGATTAGCTTCGAATTCATCGAGTTGTTCGAACGCACGATCACGTTCATGTTGAATATTTTCAATGATCTGTGTTTGACATTCGATTATTTCATTAATCAATCGTTGAAACCAATTGACGACGAATTCAACGGATTCGTCGCTTGTTTGCTGAATAAATAATTGTTTCTCATTGAATTCAGTCTGCATTTCTTTCATCGACGAATACAAACTCAAACTTTCAATGACTGACTTGGTCTCTCGAATTCCTATTGGTTTAGATTAGTTTCCAACAAATGTGTTCTACTCAGATGATGTCGTTTGTTGTTGTCTTTATTGTACAATTACTAATCAAAGCAAAAAAACAAAACTGTTAATTCAAAGCAACTACAAAACAAAACAAAACTACAAAGCAAGTCTATGAGATAAACTTCGAAATGATCTAAATCGATTGAATGAGTTGAACGCATTGTAATTGTTGAGTGCCATTGGCGATGATAACGTGATTTTTCTTGTGAATTGTCAAAGCTCGACCTGTTCGATACAATTGAACGAATTCTTTTTGACCGTGTTGATCGACGATCCATAATTTTTTCTTTCCATTGGTGATAAAAAATAGGCCGTCGTAATTAACACGAACTTCATGATCGATTTCGCATTGACCTAAACGTATCGTGCATAATTCATGTAGATCCGTACTATCACAGAGTGTTAAATGGAAAATTTTTCGTTGTGAAATTAAGTTTGTTGTTTCTTTGAATTGAAATAATGTCGCAAGAATATTCGAATACATGCAAAACGATGTACTGTTATCCAAAAAACGTGGATAATCATTGAGATTGAAGATTTTAATGCAATCGAATGTTCGAGGTGAATATGTACGTAATTGACTGACACGAGGCGTGTCCGTCCAAACCCAAACAAAGTTTCGATCGGCAGCTAAACGTACGTATGTCCAATGTTGAGTCAATTGCATTTGTATATCGATTTTGCCTTTTTCAATTGTAATTGTATAAACACCGATTTTCGTTGCACAGACAAACTGTGACGAGCCCGGTGAATAGATCAAATCGAGAATCGGTTGATACGGCCAACGGCAGGATATTTCCTTGGTTGTTGAGATGCCGTTTGCTTGTCGACTTGAAATAAAATCGGTTATATAGCAGAGTGATTTCGATGTATCCGAATAGTAAAGTAAATCTTCGCCATTTGAGGCCAATCGATCGACTTCGTTCTGTGTTAAAATCGTGCCTTGAGATTCGAAACGTTTGCTCAAACGATATTCCGATGAATTTCGTTCCATAAATTGTTCACTTTCATCGTCGTCATCGGCGATAGAAATCATCGGCGTGCCACTGAAAATCGTCGGTTCAGTTTGAGTTTGTTGAGTGGCCAATGAATTCGAATTTAATTCTTCGACTTCAGTCTCAACATCGATCTTTTCGTTTTGAAGAGCTGTTGCTTTGCCGTACGAACAACGCGTCGAAATCGATTTACCCGGCGAACTTGCGCCGAATTTCTTCGTTGATAGATAAGTTCTCGAAAGAAATTGACATTGTAGATCGAGTTTATTTCGTGGATAAGTAAACATTTTCAATTGCATCGACGGCGATGAGAATATATCGAGATGACGTTCGATATCGGCGAGTTGTTTACGTTGAATTTCTAATTCTAACATCACGTTTTTTGTTATACCATCACGAGACCAATTCTGTTGACATTTGGCAACAATCGGACGAATATTTGCCAACATTTCACCTACGACAGCCTACAACAACAACAAAAAAATACAAAATAGACACGCCAAAACAAACCGATGAGTCAATAATCGTACTTCGGCATCGTGAAATTGATTTCGTACGTAGGAAAGACTTTCTTGTCGAAGAGTTTGCAGATCATTAATCGCTTCATCAAACGCGGTGTTCACCGTTTTCAAGCAATGTTCTTGAAATTGCCCGAGAAATTGTCGTTTATCTTCGAATTGATTCGTTAGTTGAACGAAACTTTTTTGTATCGTTGTAAATTCTTTGATTAATTGACCGGTATGGTTTTCAAAGCACTCGTAGCACATTGACAATCGGCAATGATCGCATGTAAAACATGACAAATGCTTTGTACCTTTGGCTGATACCGAGTTCGAACAAACTTGACAATAGTGATCATCAAGTGACGGTATACGCGGTCGGGAATTCATTACGAATTCGATTTACTTTCTATGCGGTTTGTGATTAGAAGAAGAAGAAAAAATGGCTTTCTAATTCCCCTATCGTACCGCGTCGATTCTCGTTCTTCTCTCTCTCTCTCTCGCTCTCTCTCCCTTTTTTGTTTGAACAACGTCGAGAAGAATTGTAATAGTTAAAAAAGAAAAAGCGAACAACAACAATCAACAATCTTCAATTTTACCAAAAGCAGCCTTCTCTTTCTTTTTTTCTGTCTCTCTCGCATTTTCTGCTGTTGTTTTACCTGTTTGTCTGTTATGTCGAAGTCGAGAAAAAAAATTTATTATTATTATTATTCAATGTCTGCTTTCTTCTTCCGATTGATATTTTGAAATTTTGCCATCTCTCATGTTCATTTAATATTGACAAGAGAAAATCGTGTTTTGACAAATAGCAAACAACGACTGTTTCTATTTTCAAGGTCAAATACAATTTGTATTTTCAATATACGCTTTCGAAAACACTTGAGATTGTACTATATAAATTTTAATGAAAAATAAACAAGTGTAAATATTAATCAGAATGTTTTCGTTGTTAGATGCAGCAAAAAAAGTTCTTTTTTTCTTTTTCTATGCTACAAATTTTTATTGAGCTGTTGTAAAATAGGAATCGATGAAATCATATCTGAAGAAATTTTCTCCCAATAGACACGTTTTGGACGAGCAAATAAACAATTCGTATAAATATATCGTTTAGGTGTAACAATAATATCCACAGGTAGATCATGTTCATCCATGATTTCCGATGGTAAATCATTAATCAGTTGACTTTCATGACATGTCGTTAAAATCATTGTTGCTTTAGAAACACAACCTAATTCCGAGAGAATACCGTACTCGAGATCGCCGTAGCCTTTGCCTTTGCCGATACGAGCGCCAGTTAGTGGATTGACAGCGACAGATGCAACGACAACAATGTCGATATGAAGTTGTTTGAAGTCTGATAGTTCGAGAGGAACTCCCAGTTGAGCTGTGCCACGTTTGCTCGCTGCATATTCAAGTTGATTTCGATGGAGAGTTTTTGGATCTAGTTTATAGAAAAAGACCGTTTCTTGGAAGAGAAAAAACAAAAAATCAATGTTTTTATATCGAAGAGAAAAACAATTTTGAAGCGAAACCAACCAAGTGCAGGCGATGGAGTGAGAAGAATTTTATTAAAAGCTAATGTTAAATAACGCAACGATTCCTGTGCAAGTGATGGATTGATTTTAATGATATTTGCTCGATGAAAACAATTTAAACTTGTAACAATTTCAGATGCACGGTGACATTGCCGAAAATTCGGTATACGATTATGACAGGGCCGAGGAAAATAAATCTCATTTCTAGATTTTATTTTAACAAAGCAAAATTCTTCGAAATTTCCTACTTGAGCTCCATTAAATCCCAAACAAATTGTCTGACTTGGCTTTTAAATGATTTTCTATCGATAGTCATCGTATTCGATAATCGAACAGATTTCGAGTTTAACCATTGAGTTATTTCTTTGAAAATTCTACGAAGATCTTTTGTTTGTAATGCATAATCACATGTTATCCAACCATTGATCAAATCTCGAATCGATATCCATTGATGAATAGTTTTCTCATTTTTATACAAAACTGATGATTTATAGTCAACAAACAACGCACAAACTAAGATTTTCGATAAACCGAAAGTAGATTCAACATTGAAAAACAACTAATTTACCCAAAAGATTTGCAGTCGAATAAATCATCGATCGATTTTCTTCGTTTAACTCTCGATTAAATTCACGTAGAAAATCCGATGACGAAATCAATTCGCTCACACATTGTTTCCAATCGTTTTTGTCAGAAACATTTCGGGAGTACGCCGAGAGAAAATATCGATTTTTTCTTTGAGAAAAATCATAATAAACTAAAACATGCGCAACATTGCCGATCAATGTTACCGGCAAAAACATCAACTTCATTTTCTATCTACAAACTTGATATATATTTTATCTGATATTATTTTTATTCTATTCATGATTATCTTCTTTTTGATTAAAAAATAAAAAAAAAACATCTTTTTCCCGTCTCTCGCAATTATTTACAATAAGGAATTTTTTTAATTAGCGTGGAAAAAAATCATTAGTTGCTTGAATTGATTTTGTAATGACGAATTCAATTGATAAATAGGAAGACTTTGTGAATGAAGAATCATTTTTAATAGACAAATTTCTTTTAACGTTAAAAGCCAACGTGGATTTTCTAATTGTAATTTTGTACATAGATGAATAAGATCATTCGATCGAATTGAATGAATGCTCGTCTTTTTCGATATGGCCAATTGTGTTGATTTCAACATTTGCCGTGAAAAGAATCGATGTGCCTGAATTTGTTGAAGTTCCAAACGTTGATCACATTGAAATTGTAACATTTGTTTTAATAAATCAAATAGATTCTCATCGAATGCTTTCGAATATTGAGAAAAGATTTGTTTTAATAAACGATCGAGACGTTGTTGATGTTGATCGAATGAAATCGAACGAAACATTTGCTGAATAGGCCGAGGAAAACATTCGATTAGCATCGGTGACAAACCACCGACTAATTGAACAATACAATACAATTGCAATGATGGATCATCGTTTTGTGGACGAAAAAGAATCGTTTTTATCATCATTTCAATAATAATACAAGCGATTGACCAAACATCTTCTTTACTATCATCGATGATTTCACGATGAGATTCATTCTCAACAATCATTCGAATTAAACATTCAGGCGCATGTCTCCATAGATGATGATTAGGAACTCGTCGTCCGTTGAGTTTCGTTGTTGAGATCGTCGGCGAACACAAACGAATTCGATCATCAGGAGTCAATTCAATATTTGTCGTATACCAAGGTGTCAGCGGACACAAGCCTTTACTTTGCAGATAGACAGTTCCATCGACGATTTGAAAAGTTAAATGACGAATACGATCAATAGAAAACAGTTCCGATTGAATTGCATGACGTAATGTTTGTTGTATAACGCCTGTTATTGAATATAGACAAGCGTCAGCGATATACCACGATAGAATTCGACGAACATTCGGATGTGAAAGATGACTGGTGAGAAGAATACGTTCGTAGAGATGATTGAAATAGTGTTGAGATGTCGTTTTCGATTTTAAACAAAGATATTTTGTTATATAAACAGATTGTTTCGAAATAGGATCAACTGCACTCAATGTTGGACTATCGATACCACCTAGGAGATTGAATTTTACATTTGAAGATTTCAGTTTTCGAACAATTTCGATTACCGTGAAAGAGAGAATTCGATGGTAAATTCTGAAGAATAGTCAATTCTCGAGGTACAACAAAAGCTAAATTTGTATCTGTTTGATGGAAATCATTTTCTTGTTGTTTTACAATGGAATATTGTTTAAAACGAAATGGCCTAGAAATTCATTGGATTATGTCATCGCGATTTCTTTTCATTGACTTACCACATGGAACTTATCTATAAATCTACAATAAAGAATTGAAATCGAACGTTTGTTTTTATTAGGATCACGAATGTTTTATTGTTTTAAGAACAAAATGAGTGCAACGTAACGTAGAGAGGTATGACAAAAGAAAAAAAACGAAGAAATGGGCTATAAATGAAGAAAATTCTACATACAATGACATTACGAATGGTGAATCAAGGTGGTAAAGACTATCTGTGTTGTTGTAGAATGGAAAAGAACAAAAATATATATATAATATATGTATGTATAGAGAATCATCAGCACAAACAACATTGGTGAGAAGAAATCTGTTTTGTTTTTCGTAGTTGATCGACACACTGTTCGAACAACACATGTACACAGAATAAACGAAGAAGAAAGTTACAACATCCATTACGTAAATGTCATGAAGAAATGAAATTCGACTCATTGAATTCGGTTAGTTTTTTGTTTTTCTTTGCACAGACTAAGAAGGAGACACGTGTCGCGGTTTGTTTGTTTGTTTTGTAACATAGAAGAACCGGACACACGAGAATGTACAGTCAAAAAGACCAAAAATAGAGCGAAGAAGAAGCTGTGAAAATGGTCGAGAATAAAAAATATGTGTATATCATGAATGAGAGTTCTATAAATGAGATAAATTGCATCTAGATGAAAACACACGCACACACGTAGAAGAAGAAAAAAGAGCGAGAGAGATTGGTTTATTTTTGTATAAACAAATAATGAGTGGCTGATAAATTGATTTATTGAGAGAAGATCTAATTTCGATGAGGAACCGGCGGTCGTTCTGTTGGTCGAGGTGGAATGGACGGTGTTGGACGACTGAAAATAAAATGAAATTTTTAGAGAATTTTTGTTTTTGTTTTCGAATTTGACAAACATTCAATGATGACAGACAAAGCTAGTGACTTACAGCGGCGAGATAGGTGGTGGCAAGCCTCCTGGCTGAGGACTTGCTCGACCATGTTGACTCATAGCTGGTCTGCAAATTTCAAGAAAAATATGTTAACAAACAACGCTTTTTGTGTTAGTAAAAAACGAAAGAGAAAGGAAGAGAAAAGCACACACATGTAATTTGGCCTGTGTTCGAGTAAACTTACGCTGGAACCGGAGGATTCAATGTACCATTAGAGTACTGAGGTGTAGGTGTAGCAAACGGATCTAATCCTTGAAACATATTTGATGACGAAGATGAATTCGACGTCGATGATGATTGCGCTCGTCTACAGCAAATGACAACACATAACAAAACAACATCAAATCAATGAAAAACAAAGGAAATGTGATGAGAATAATCAGGTTAGGATTAAAAGCGCAGTAAGTAGCGATTGCCAACAAAACCCAAATGAATAGACGAGGCATTGGCAAAGATCTTGCCGTCACTCACGCTATTTGTCTGGCCAATTTTTGATTTAATTCCGAAAAAATATTATTCGATGCTGATGACGATGACGGGTTCGAAGGTGGTTTAGGTCTGACAATTGCGAAACAGAACAAAAATACAAATACGTGACTCATTAACATGCATTCACAGTGAATATTTGAACATAGATATCGAACGAAAAGAACGAGGAGACAAGAAGATACGTACTGAGGCATCATCGGAGCTGGCAAAGTCGAAGAACTACCATTGAAAACACCAGGTATTGGGCTTGGCCGAGACGGTGGCATCGGTGGTTCGCGTGTCGCAAATGAATTGCCAATTGGATTGGTAGGCGCTTGTGTTTTCATTATACTGCCTGGACTCGATGGACGATTCCTGGAAAACAGAAAAGAATCGATCGTGTTCTTAACTTGACAATCGATTTACATTGTTGAATTTGTTGGGAAACTTCCCGACATTCCGAAAGAATTCGTATTTGTCGAACTGCCTGCCATTCCAAGAGCGACGACAGATGCCGAAAATTCCGATGAAGCAATTTTCTTTGCATTCATATGGAAATTTTCGATGATACTCAAGGCCTAAATTATTCATTCGATTTGAATTTAACTAAAAGAACACATTCGACTTGTCTCACATCTTTGATCGCTGCATATTCGGCAAGTTTGATTTGTCGTCGTTGTTTTTCTTCTTCCGATTCTTGTAATAACGCTTTCTAAATCATTTTCATTTTTCTATCAGAGAAACGGAAAAACAAAAAAAGATCTCTCACTGGATCGGGAAGAGCATAGAGATGGGCTAATAATTCTTTTGCTACAAATTTTTGTAACTAAAATATCACAAAACATTCTTCAATCTCAATCAACAATTTTCTTTTGAATTCGCATACGTTTTGAACAATATGATACATAATCGTTTTCGGAATGTAATCACGTGTCATTTTTGCGATAATTTGCATGTATGACGTCACTAATTTATTTATCGTTTCAACTTGTCGTTCCATATGTGGATCAATTGGACCGACTTCTGCTGCAGCCTAAGCAAATTCTTTGTTTTTATTATCAAAAAATAGAAGAAACGAAATTTTGTTACTTGTGGATCCTCGGGTGGTCTTTCTCGTTCAGGATAAACACCGGCACGTAGAAATGACGCTTTCCAAGTGTCTAATTCTTCAGTATTATCAACGGATAATTCCAATGTTTTATGTTCTTTGAAAACATTTCTTGAGAAACGAAGAATTTATTTGTCGATTTGAAAATATCGAAGTGTGTTTCGTTTGTCTTACTTTCCCTCGATATGAAAAATCGCGAATTGAGGTCGTTTAGCCATGAAACCACCTTCAACATCACGGATCTTAAGATTTTCTAATGGTAACATGTATTTCTTTTCTTTTTCCTAAAGAAAATAATTCCCGATAATTAGTCAATTCGTTTTTTCTTCGCTTCTCATACGTCGGAATCCGTGTACCAAGAAAGATTATCAGTCGAAAGAACGAAGAAATAATCTTTCGCTTGAAATAATTTAACACCCGTATGAATACGAAGAAATCCCTTTCGAATAACCTAAACAATCCACAAACTAGACAAAGATAAATCTCGATCGATCGAGTTTCTACTTGATTCGTCACAGTTCGTTTAGCTTCACTGGCTGAAACGGATTTTTCCGCCCTAGAAACACGTTCGAATATAATTTCAAAGAAATTCGTCGGTTCTTACCCAGCAAATCCAATGAAATCTTCGTTATTCGTGTTGATATAAGCTAATTGCGTTTGAACATAGATCGCACACGCTTGTTTAGTCGCAACTTCTCGTTCACGGAGGTACTGAGTCAATAATTCTTCGGTCGATTGACGTAATAATGGATAACGTTTCATCTTTGAAATGAAGATAAATGAAAAAGAAGATGATTACGAGAGATTTTACTTTGCTTGTTGCTTCGTGAATCACGGAAAGTAATTCGGAAACAACCATGTCGACACATTTCATAACTGGTTCTTCGAATTTGGCTATTTGCATTTGAACGATATATTCAAAAGCTTCATCTGGCGTGAAAAGACCCGAACTAACGAAATAGAAAAGCTAAAGAACACAATTTTTCTTTCGATTGTCATCTACCGAAAACCACGAATATTTTTAATTGCGACTATAGTTTGATTTCGCATGTCTTTATCTTGTAATTCAGTCTACGAGACAATCATAATAATAATTCGCATGAAACAAAATTCTTTGTCATACTTTGACTAATTCGAATGGAAAACGTTCACGAAATATATTAGCAATACGTGCACCGCCTGTCAACGTTTTCAAATCTGATTCTTTCAAATGCGTTCCTTGAAGAGCAGTTTCGAAATCTTCGTGTAATTCATGTGTCAATCTAGATTGAAAATGGTCTAGTTTTTCTCTATATCTATCTATTTATCTCTCTCGTACCCGACAAGTGCTTTCGTATCCGACGTCGTTGAATTCTCAAACATCGCTGTTGCTTGATATTCCGCAACTTCTTTCGATAGATCACGAAAACGACTTTGTAATTCTCGTTTTAAATCCGGTAGACACTTGAGAATATGCTCAGTCAATTGAATACTCAGCGAACGTTGCAAATAAGGTACACCCATTCGGTCAGCAATATCTCTAGAAAAAAGCTCGACATAGAAAACAATGAATTTCTTCGTATTCATACCGGTAGGCTGCTTCATTATGAAAGAATTGTCGTTCGTATTCGAGTGCACCCGGAATGTCGAGTTCTTTTTGCACTCGACCATATTCGTCCAAACGTTGTCCACGAAGAACAACGCCAATGAAACCTCGTTCAAGTACGACAACTTTATTCAAAAGTACATCACGAGCATTATGTCCTTTGCCCATCATATCGAGTTTAGTTAGAACGCCGATCGTTCGTTTGCCGATTGGATCACATTTTCTCGCCATAACGAGCGCATCCGATGTGACAAGATCGATATTGGCTGGTGTTACAGCGAGAATAAGACAATTTTCATTGCTTATATACTCGAGGATGATATCATCGATTTTTTTGACTATATCTGGCGGTTGGCCTTGCGATGGAACTTTAACCATGCCGGGCAAATCGACCAGCGTGAGATTGACGACTAAACAAAAACGAAATCTATTCGATTCAAATCAAAAACAAACGAACCATGTGGCGAATAAATAGTTAAGTTAATCGGCATATTCGAAACTCCCATATCGTCTCGTACGACAGCTCGTGTGTCATTTTCGATTTCAGCACGAACATCAGCATAATTTACAAATCTTTGCTGAGGTTTATGTCCGAATACCGCATATTCTAAGTTCGAATGCAGCAAAATTGTTTTCTTTGGATTTAGTTTTCGCTCCTACCTTGACCTTGCGAAGTGATTAATTGAAGTACAAGCGGCCGTTTCGTGACCATATTTCCACCACGTGGAAGAAAATCTCTTGAAAAATCAAATAATGAAAATTCGCTTTTAGGAACTAAGTTGCTCGTTTACCTGCCGACGATATTTTCTAAGACTGAACTTTTGCCAGCTGATTGTGCACCGACAACAGCAATCTGCGGTAATGTCAACGTTAATTTCGCATTTGCAGCTGTGAAAATATGCTGAAGTTGATTGATCATTGGAATTAACAATTCCATATCTAAATCGAACGCGAATATTCGATGATATCAATGAGTTTAGCATTCTATTTACTTGGATTTCCTGCATGAGACGCCATGGCTAGATCTAAAAGAAAAGTCAAATAGGACTCGTGTTATTTATTCGTTCGTTCGTTCGTTCTTCAAACGAAAAAAAAAGAATGATCTGTTTGAGAGTCGATTGTTATTTGTTTGTTTGTTTGTTTTTCTCGGAGACGATTACCAATCGATGATGAGACTCGACTAGATGGCGCTCAACTTCAAATTGAGTTCACTCAAAGTTAAACGTTTTAAACTAACCCGAAAATGATTCGTATTTATTATTCTCGAAGAAAAAAACATCCGATCGACGCACTTTTCGATCACACACGCAAAGGTAAAAGACGACATACGAGTCATGATATACATATATTACATATATTTGTTCCGTTTAGTCATCGATGAAAATCGTTCGTCACTTGTTGTTGTTTTTTTTTCTTTTCTGCGTTTAGTCATCATGTAATGAAAAAGACGTTTCTTTTTTGTTTTATTGACAGACGGATTTAAACAAGAAAATGTTTTGACTAGAGAAATTCTCGAGCGCATATTCAAGTGATTATCTTCTATCTTTCGAAGAACTTTCGGAGAACTTCGAGATTAATGTCATCTCGGATTTCGAGAACACGATGTCCGAATTTTTCAGCTACGAGAATATTTTGTACGTCGTCATCGAACAGCAGGATTTCGTCTGGTTTTAAAATTCGTTTGTATTTCATTGCGATTTGATTTCGAACCGATGCGAGATGATATTCTTTGCCGCAGAATGGTTTATCTTTGATTGTTGAATAGAATTCCGGTGTATTCGAACAGATCATAATCTTGTCCGTGTTCGGATTTTGAAAAGCTTGTCGAAGTAACTGTCGAATGAGTTTATCCTGTGGTGAAAACGTAACAATACATAGAAAAATCGTTTGATTGAATAGTGATGAATTGAGAATTTCTTCGATCAAATAGGAAAATGTTGAACGAATATGTTCGATTAAATAATCAATTGTTCCTTGATAATCTCCGTGCGTATGAATCGATAGTAATGTTCGATCGAAATCGAAAGCTATTAATTTCAAATGATCTTTCTCAATTAGGTCAACGATTTGTCGAGCTTTGAGACGTTGTTGAGCAACATATTTCGAACTGCTTATTTGACTATTTCGACGTTGATATCGTCGAGAGAAATTGTGTGTAATCATAGGCATGTTTTTGACTACAAACATAATTCGTTTAGCGTTTTGATTTCAATAGAAAATGCAACGTATTTAAATACGAAACGTATATCTACGTAGGTGTGTACACGCCTGTCAATAGTGCATTGATTGACGTTGTTATTCATATCGGGAGAAAGGAACAAGATCGAATGGCGTCGTGGGAAAAGTGTATTTCTTTTTTTAGTTTATGTTTATTAAAAAAAACCGGTTCTATCTCATTGACTTTTAATTTAAGAGTAAACTAAGAATATCTTCTGGTTTCATGATACCCGATGAACCGATGATAATCTAAAATTAATTAGTATGTCCAATTAAAGTGCAAATATTTGTTCTGATTCACCTGTTTTTTTATTTGCTGACTAAATTCATGGACAAGATGAATTTCTTGAGCTGTTATACCGCCGATAATAAAAATTACGATCGTAGAATATTCGTTACTGACTAAATTCGGTTTTGAATCGCCGAAAAAACTGTAAAACGATATTTGAATAATGTTGTTTTTTCTCTTTGCAAGAAAAAATGATTAATTTTACCCTCGAGCTGCACTTTTGAAAAAGTCCGTTAGACCTTCAAAAGGTACGTATTCAATGTCACTCATCATCTGCTCCTGTTGAGCTGGCGTCGCTGCCGAACGAGCTCGTTTGTATAGATCAAAGATTTGTTTTAACAAGCATTCACGATAATTCGGTTGCTCATCATTTCCATGAACAATCAATGAACTAATCAAAAATTTAAAAAAAGAGAAACTTTTTCTTCTCATCGTTTGTTTGACGAACTTCAATTGACGGTATTGCCGTTTGTACGACGATAGGAGATCTAATTGTTTGTAGACTTCATTGAGAACATGTTCGATTTCAAGAGCAAAACCCAACGCTAAATAAAGTACAGGTTATTCAAGGACATCGTAATTTTAATCAAATATTATGCATACTTTTCAATTCTGTACGAAGTGCACTTGTAAACGATGAGTCACTTTGAATTTCTTTTCCAATGATTTTCTAAAAGTACAAAACAGCAACAATGATTATCATCTATCAAAAAGTTTGACAAAATAGTGACGCACATGTGTACGATCTTTCTCTTCTTTACCGTAGAATACGTCGTTTCCAGCGAGCGAATAAATATGAATCAGTAAAATGACATAATCACTTAGTTTTAATAGACTAAATTTAGAGAAAAGAAAGACGTATGACATATTTGTTAATCTTCAGTGATGCAAACCGTTGATCATCGGGTTTAGTTAGTTCATCTTTTAATGTTTGTAAAACAATCGAGAATAGACTTGGACCAGCATCAGTTGTCAATGCTTGCACAAGAATCTGTCAAAAAATTTCTGAATTCCATTTCCTAAACCGACAAAATTTACCTTTTCAAGACCGAAAATTCTCTCAATTCGTTGATTTTGACTAACAGAATCCAATAATTGCATTAGACAACAAGACATAATCAGTAATTCGTAATTTTTACAAATCGATATTGGCGATTGACTATACAAAAAAGTCGAATTATCGAAACGAACGAAGAAAAACAATAACGAACTACAAACCGAAATTTTTCGAGACAAGCACTGATAGCAGCTGCCGAAACTTTGACCGGTTTAATTTTCGTTTCGAGATTATTATAAATAAGAGATTCGAGAAGATGAGTAAATACTTCACTTGTAGCTACTTTCGATTTAAGATAGATTAAATTCTCGAATATGGATTTGGCATCGGAATTATCAATACATCGATGCATATCACCGAATAGATACGAACAGAAATCATTCGAATATTTCGAACTATTCGAAAAACAATGTAAAATAAAATAAAAAACATTGATGTGAAAAATCGTCTTACGATGAAGTTTTTCTCAACGGTTGACTGTTGATTTCAATATCAATCGTACGTTTATGACAACTCGATGGAGTTTGAATTCGTTTGTTTGGCAAAATATTTATCATTTGAGCGAGTAGAGTATCCTGTTGATGAGCTGTTGGCGTACCTAAATCCATATGACGATCGATTACTAGTAAAGCTATTCTATTTTCTCCGTTCTAGACAAAAAAGCAGAAACTGTTTCTTCTTTTTTCTGAAGACTTTTGTCAAAGTTTATACTCGTCGTCTTTGTTTGACATTTGTCATTTGTGTATATTCACGTGCAATAATGTGACTTAATGGGCCAAATGTAAACACATCTTCTCGAGCATTCATACTCAACATTAAACTATTGAACATTTCAGCATAAATCTTATCAAGAAACGTCAATTTATCAGTTCTATTTTTCTTTCGAGATTAAAAAAATCATTCATACTCGTATAGTTTTCATTTCATCATTGGGAAAAATCTCATCGAACGAAGTGATTGTCTACAAATGAAAATCGAAAAATTCCAAATCAAACTGTTTCTAAATTTCTACTTTGATTTTTTCATTAGTTAATGACGTGTAAGTTTCAATCGTTGGCAAACGATATGGTATCAATGTTGGCGTCAGAAAAAGCGAATCAGTTAGAGATGTAAACGGAAATTGAAGATATTTGACTTGTATCTTATCGAATAAATGTTCTTCTAATTCATTTCGTTCATCGTTCAATATCGATGGCGAAGTTTTTAATAAAGTTATCGATTGAAAATCTTCTTGCGTACATAGTTGATTCAATTTCGCGATAGGAATCGTCTGACTGAGAATAAGAATTAGATGTGTATGATGATTATCGACAAATACATTCTTTTGAAACGAAAAATCAATAGAAAAGAAATTAGAAAAAATGAAATTTGATTTTACTGGATCATCAAGTCGTTTTATTGTCGGACGATTCGACAAACAGAATAGATGTCCGATGATATTTGTCAAACGAAACCATTCGAATGTAATATTATCAATAATTACTAAAGCATTCGAACATATTTTACACAATGATGCAATTTGAGTCGATTGAATCGTTGACAATGATACAGAATTCGACATAATTTCAAACAGAAAACTGAGATATCAACATAGAATCTCGAATATTCATGTGAGAACATATTTAACCAACGGAGAATATTCAATCGGAGATGTCGCTCGTCTTTGATCAAGTACTGAAATCTTTTCTTTTGTAGTTTTTAAAAAATTAGCTACATGTTAAACAGTTGCTTTGATTCTCATTTCGGTTATAAACATGAGAATCCATCTGGGATATTTATTAAGACATAAATAAAAGCTCTTCCTGTTTTATTGACATAGGCACAATCCAATAATAAGATAGATATTCTCGTCTCTCATCTTGAGTACACGAGAAAATGATTTTCTTATTTATTTTAATCCTTTTCTTTTTGTCTTATTTACTCATCTTTATTTGACAGGACACATTGACGTTGATTGCAATCATTGTCGATTATTTATATCGTATTAAATATTAAAAAAAAGAAAATAGTCATTGTCAGCTCATTCATACGCTTGCCAACTTAATAAAAGAACAAGAAAAAAAGTCTTCAATTTTTTTTCTCTCTCTTCCTTCTATATTCTGACACTGAATAATATCAAATTATCCGATAGGATGCGAGATTTTTTCCACTTTATTTCCTTTATTTAGAAATGAAATTAACTGGCATTCACATGCTTCGTAATCAACATCAGAGAAAGAAAGTTTTTTTTTTGTCGAATGATTGAGTATATGTCTGATCTAGGAGATTAATCAATATCGGCATCATTTGATTTCTTAAGTATGTCTCGGTTTTCTCTGAATATTAGACGAGATATCTATTTTGATTGACTGATAAGACAGACGAGATGGAATTCGATTTTTATCGAACATGTCTAATATTAGACGCGAAGTGCTCATAGTAGTGAGTGGTATGTTTTTTTTTGATAGAAAAATAGATTTATGTCAACCGAAAACGAGATCATGTCTATATTAATTATGTTGATGGAAATAGTAATCGAACTATTTGCTAGTTGTTGTTCTAGATAAGTAAGTAAAACTTGTTTTCTCAAGAGGATGTCACTTATGAGAAATAAAGAAAAGAGCGAGACAGCATAACGAAGAATGCGAGCGGACTCGTCGTGTGTTAAGTTAGCGATTAGAGAGAAGAAAAATGCGAACGACAACTTGCGTGCCATGTGTATATGTTGAGAGACAAGTATATGAAAATAGTGATTCTGCAGCAAACATCTCAATACTGCCATGATTTTGTAGATTAATTGAATCAGTATAATGCCAACAAACAAACCTGATAAGGTAAATTATTGGATAAAATAAAGATTTTTGTTTTGAAATATGAAGTTATTTTAGTCCGAACCTGAACAAGTTCTTTTGTTATTAAATGAAGCACAAAAATTGCTCGTTCACATTCAATCAACATCTATTCACAATAATTCTTTTGATATAACAGCAATTGATCATAGTCATGGTACAAAAAAAACACACACACACACAGGAATATTGGCAATGATCTTCTATTTATTTTTGCCTTCAGTTTTAGATGATCGACCGGATCCACTTCGAATACCTGAAGTATTGATTGTTGTTTGTGTTTTATTATTATGGTGTGCTTCGATTTATATATTTATTCGTCATTCAGAATTACTACGTATTCGTCATCGTGATATACCTTATCGTTCCTCGATTAAACCGCCGATGAATCTTAATCATGTAACTATTGTTCATCGAACAAGTGATATGATTATTCATTCGAAGCCACGTATCTCAGGCGGTAGTAATGGATATAATCAATCCAATGATGATTATGAAATACCTGAAATCATTTCATCGTCGACATCATTACAACCGGTTAAATCGAACAAAAATCAGTATTCTACTCGAGAACGAGCACAAACTGTAGCAGTTGAATCGAGTTATTCAATATCGAATGATCGCTATCTTAATCCATGCAAGATACCAGTGTGTGTTCGTCGAAGTCTACTTGATTTACATCGAGACACAATGGTTAAAACATCAACAATGCGATATAGTATGTCATATTCGACTAATGATGTTTCAAGACGTCAAAAAAATACGGATGTACGCATAGTTATCGACGATCGAGGTGTTCAAGAATCTCCGGTATAAAAAAAAACGTCCTACTAGTTTTTAGTTATTTGACCATTTTTTGTATAAATGAATTCGATTCGACAGTTAAAAACAGCACGTTGCTTTATTTTAATTATCGTTTTCATTATTAAAAGATAGAAATCAAATATTGACGCATTGCTCCATAACCATAGAGATGTCAATTTTTTACTTAATAAAACTTTAATGGCATAAAAATTCAATCCTATTGTAAAACGGATCTAAATCCCGAGGAATTATTGCAAGATAATGAATGAGTATTAACATCATGACATCTATAGCCAAAATCGAACGAAATCTTCTCTTCTTTTTTATTAAGTTAATTCTTTTGTTTGTCTACACATGATTCATCTGTGTTAAAATATATCGTTTTTTTTCTTCATTCACATCGATATTATTCATTTCTCCATGAGATGGAGATTTCTCAATTTAGCCGACAACAATCTCGAGATAATCTCGAACAATCGTGGCCAATCTATCGTCAACTATTGAAATCACTTTCTCAATTAATACATATTCCATCAGATATTTTAAATAGTTACATTCGAACATTAATACTTTTAACTTTGACTAATTTACTGTTTCCATTAACTTTATTAATTACATTAATCACGTATCTTTGCACGAGTATATTGACATTTATTCAAAGAAAAAGTTCGATTTCAACTGCAAATCCCAATAGTAAACGAATTTTAATCTCGCCTGGTCGAATGACATCAGCACTTCAATTATCACGAGCTTTGTCTCAAGCTGGCCATCGAATTGTTCTAATCGACGAGTCAATCAATTGGCTCACTGGACATCGATGGTCAAATTCAGTCGAAACATTCTACGTTCTTCCGTCGGCATTCGATCAACCGGATGATTATTTAACCATTTTAACAAATATCGTTCGACGAGAAAAGATCGATCTGTTCATTCCAATTGATCATTCGTCGTACAATTCAAAACTCGACGGACAAATCAAATCATCACTAGCCAAATACAATTGTTCAGTTTTTTACGAAGAAAATTTTCTTGAAAATCAATACAAATTCATCGAAAAAGCTCGTTCATTTAATTTACCAGTTGCTCAAACGTTTCTTTTCACATCTCGGCAGGATCTATTCGATTTTAATTTCAATTCTGAGAGTTCTTCTTATCTCTGTCGAAGTCTTCAAACGAACTATTCAGTCAACTTACCTCAACTAACACGTAGTGAAACTATCGAGACAATCAACAAACTCATTGTCAACGAACAGTCTCCGTTGGTTTTACAAGAAAATCTCCACGGACAAAAATATTCAACCTACGGCGTATGTCGAAATGGACAATTGAGATTATTTGCATGTATTCAATCGAATTTTAAACATATCGAACATCGAGACATATTCGAATGGTGTTGTGAATATGTTCGACAATTGAATTTAACTGGTCAATTTTCAATTGATTTTATTGTTAATCAGCAAGATGGAAAAGTTTATGCCATTGATTGTAATTCATCGGGTCTTTCAGCACTCACTTTATTTTATAATCATCCGAATTTAGCCGATGTTTACGTGTCCGATGAGATCCCACCGGTGGTAATTCGTCCGTTGTCAACGGCACGAGTAATTTATTGGCTTCCGAATGAATTGTGGATGATCATTCGAAATGTTCGATCGATGAGACATTCGTTAATGTTTGCAGGCAAAGAAGCTTTATGGTCATCGATTGATCCACTTCCGTTTTTATTTCATTATTCGATTCATTTTCTCTCACTTTTATTGACAAACATTTTCTCGAAAAATATTCGTTTTTATCAAAAAATCGATTTTGCCATTGGTAAACTTGTTTAGTTGAATCGATTTTCATTTTTCTTTTATTGTTTTGATCAAAATAAAAAAACAGCGTCATATATCTATTTCATGAAAACAGAAAGATTAACTTTTCGGACTATAAAAATCGAATCGATTCTCTTCGATTAGCACTAAATTGATTTAATCATGAATCGTTTATCATCGATTGTTTTTCTCTCATGTCTATTTATCATTCAGCAGACAGATGCAGGTAGAACACTCGACTAGTCAAACAATAAGAGCTCATATCTCGATTTTGTAGTACCATGTACAAGCAATCCGTGTAGTCTCGTTCCTCAAGTTTACGATCCATCGACAGGCTATTGTTGTATTAGTATTGGAACGAATGGCGCTGATTCTCTTTGTACATGTCCAAATAATATTCAACCAGTTGTCAATGCACCGTGTCGTAAGAAACGAGTTGGTTTTGGTATTAAATCGAGATTTTCTGTTTGATATATATTCAGGTAGTGTAACACCAAGTCAAGGAACTTGCACAAAAATGTGTGCTAATGGTGGAGTTTGCAATGTTGTCAATGGTCAAGAAGTTTGCTGGTGTCAATTAGGATTCAGTGGTTCGAATTGTGAAGTTCAAGGTATTGTTGGTCGTTGTTATCAAGGTTTATGTCTTGCTGGAAGTTGTTATGAGCAAACAATCGGTGCAAGTACATATGCCTACTGTCAATGTACACCGGGCTATACTGGAATAACTTGCAATCAATGTTCGTATTCTATTCTTTTCGTTGTTGTTATTATCGAAATAAAATACTTTTTTTTCTTTAAATTTAGGTTATTTCACATGCTCAGCTCAAGGTGTTTTTCCTGATACAGCACAATGTGCAATTGGTAGATATTTCTATTGTCAACAAGCACTTGGTCGTAAGTATATTCGATCGAATTTATTCGTTGTTGTTGAAAACTTTTTGCTGTTTTAGCTCCTGTTTCTGCTACATGTCCAACTGGTCAAAAATTCAATCGTTTCACTCTACAATGTGATAGTACATATCAATGCACATAACTGTGACATATGATACTCGAGATTAATTTTCAAAAAGAATAAATTTTGTCATGAAATTGAAAACAAATACATATATCAATTTTTTTAAAATAATTTCTTTTGTTTTCTCAATGATGAAAGGATTAATGAAAGCACAAAGGAAAGAAGAAGAAGAAAAAAAACTATCACTAGTTAAACATCTGATGCAACTACATTCGTATGTCCTTGACTCGTTGTTGCTTTTACTTTCGGCTCTTCCGAACGTTTCATCCGCGTAAGACACAAGTGTAATAACGCACTTAGGATAAAGCTAAGACCAGCGATTATAAATGCAAAATTAGCACTTGATGTTACATCACGAATAGCGCCCATTAACTAAACAAAAGTATTTCATTTCGAACGAATAACAAAAGCAATTAGAACACATACAGGTAGAGTAATTAGTACGGTAATACCGCGAAATATGAGTGTTAAACCTAATGCATTACTGTATTGTTCGAGACTGACTATTTGACAGATAATTACTGGACTTAAGGCAACATGAAATGCTAAAATACATAATTACAATGGCAGATAATAAGAATGAGTTTGAATTTTACCAATGAATGCGCCCCAAAAAATGCAAAATATTGTTAATAGTGTATATGTTGAACATAATGGTACTAAAATAGTTGCAATACCAGCAACAAATAAACCAATATTATTTAAAAGTAATGGAGATAAATATGGAATTTTTGTTATCCATCCTGATGTGAATCGAATGACGAAATGACTGAAGCCTTAAACGAATTCAATGTTAATTAAATATTAAAAAAAGTGATTTTTACCTATAATCGAGAGTAAATAAACTGCATTTGCTGGTAAAATATATCGTTCGAAAATGGCTCCTTTGACGATAAATAGATAAGGTACATAGTAGCCAATCATTGAACAAACATTTGCCTTTAGAAGAAAAGAAAAATTTTCCTTTTTTTCTTTACATGTTGAATAATTACCAGACAAATAATTAAGATTTTCTTGTCTTTCAATATCTTGACATTTGACATAATTAATAAAATATCCCAAAATGCCTTCATTGGCGATTTCTGTACTTGATCAGGAATGACAGTTGTTTGCTGAATATAAGTTGACATATCTGGTTGTGATTGATATTCGGGTAATTCTCGAGTATCGCCTTGATAGAGAACGTCTTCTTTATATAAACTATTATACAAAATTTAATTTCACAATTAATCAATGTCGAAACGTACGGACGAACAGCATCTTCAGCTTTGATACTTTGCCGGGATTTTGTTGATATTGCTGAATTAACTCGAGAGAATTGATTTGATTTATCTTGAGTTGTACTATTTTGTGAAATTGAAATTCTAGCTGGTTGAGTATCTGCCTCTGAAGTATACGACGGCATCTAAAATGAAATCAATTCAATTTCAAATCAAAAATAGAAAATAAATACATACTGTGCCATAGCAAACTATGTCATAATCTCTACGGTAATTACGAATATTGTACGGCTAGATACAGTTTTGAGATACTAGTCGACTTACTCGACAGGTGTTGATGCAATACGCGGTTTTCGAGTAGGTATTAATGGACGCATTGTTAAACAACAGAAAGCACAGGAGAGGAGAACGCTTGATAGCAGGAGAAAAAAATTTTGCCAGCCGAATTTATTGAATAAACAATTTGACAATGGTCCAAATGCTACTGCACCAATACCCGTACCAATAGTTACAATATCTAATCAGAAAGAGAAAGTTCATACAAAATGGAATAGATAACTGTGGATTTTACTTGTAGCAATAGCACGTTTTTCTTCGAAATAATGTCCAATCATGATGATACTTGGTACATAAACTAAACCCATACCAATTCCACCCATGACACCAAATAATATCCACATAATATAAATATTAGATGCAAAAATAGAGGTTCCAACACCAGTAGCACTGATAATACTACCTAGAACACCGATTAAACGACATCCCCATTTATTGCAAAGTGCTGAAGAGATCGGTGCTAATGAAATCGAAACGTAGAGGAATTATTCAATAAGACAACGAAAACAAAATAATCGAATTCATTTACCACTAAGTAAATAGAAACCACAAGCTAATGCGAATAGAAACGACACAGCCCATTCTTGACATTGAAGCGATTGACGAAGATTTTCTGATAGAGCACCAAATGCATACAAAAAACCATCGATAATCATACAAATAATCTGCATAACAAAAAATCACATCGAAATTCTATTTTTCTCTTATTAATAACTCACAAAAGATGCAATCACAATAATCCAACCATATCCTCCATCTGGCGGCACGGTAATATAATCATATTCTTCGTTATCTTCAATTTTCGATTCAGTTTGTTTTATTTCAGATGTATTTTGCACTTTCATTTCCATCACGAAAATATTCGTTGAGTGTATATTTAAATGCTCTCGATTATTATCTTTATATACTTCCTTCTCTCAAAAAAAAAACAAAAAAAAATGTCAAATATTATCTCTTCATATTTTCGTTTCTACCCAATGATAGGCACGGATGAACATCGTTTTTCTGTCCAAATATTCGAACTAAATTCCATCGGGACAAAAGAGAAACAAAAACGTGTGAGAATCCAATAAGAAAATCAGATAACGTAATTGTATCTTAATATTTTCTTCGTTTGAAAAGTAAAAATATGTAAACAATGTGAATTGTATATTTCTAATAAATGAATAATTATTTGCTTCTGGTAATAAATTCATGTTTTAAGTATTTACTAACACTTTCGAGAGTGATTCATTGAAATTGAATTGAAAAAGCAAAATTTGTTTGATTGATTGGTTCAAAGAGTCTTCGAGTTTATCTCTCTTTTCAGACATATTCTAAGTGTTGACTAATTGTAAAATGATATCACGAGACTTTCAACAAACAAAAGATATTAATATTAGTTCTTAGTACTTCAATTCATTTATCTTTGCTCGGAGCGACAACGGCAACTGTTAACAAACGAAAACGCAATCGATAATAAGAGTAGACAAAGATTTACGCCATCGATATCTTTCTCGTTCTGTCTGCATGCATACATATATATATACGCTTGCATATGTACACAAGTATACGACTACTCTTCTGCTTGTCCTATATCTATCTTTTCTCTTTCACATTCGGTCAATACGTCTGTAACTCTAAGTCATGTTGATGAGATTCTCATTCTTCGGTAAGATGATCAAACGAAATTGAAATTAAAAACGTAGATTTCTTTTTTTGAAAAATTTTCTTAGTACTTTTTGCAATTTTGGTTATTTGTCAAACAGCTTCAGTATACAATGGTGATAATGATGATGATGAAAACAGTTTGTTTCGATCTCTTACACCTGAACAGTTAGCTGAACTCGATGAATATCTTTCACAGAAACTTGCCGATGTATCATCATCATCATCATGGGGATTAGCAGAAGAAAGTCTCGATCGGAATACACGTCGACCTGATGAAAGTACAATGGTTAAACGAGATACTCTATGGACAACAACTGAAGTACTTGACTGCGTTCGACGATTGAAATATTCGAAAAATATCTCAAAACTTGATCTTGCTACAGAAATGCTTAATTGTTATCGACGACTTAAACATTCTGGTTAAATAAATAAATAAAAAAAATTATCTTTTCTGTTTGCTTTGTTTTAACGACAAAGAAGAAAAAAAACGAATAATAATTTGACACAAATATCTTATTGTCAATTTTTTTTCTTGTCATTACAATATACGTATATATCTATGTTTTGACTTTGACATTCTTTTATCAGTCATGTGAAGAACGAATTTAGTCGAGAGGAAGAATATGAATGGACAGTGATGTTAGTGGTTCGAATCCCAAACAAGGCAATGATGTATACCAACAGATTCCCTATTGGCCTGATCATGTCTGAAGACAACCGGTGATCATTACTGAGCCTTGACAAGGAAAAAACATACACACCTTTCAATAACTAGAGCATGTTCTTGTCTGATACAACTGATTAATAGATCATACTTTTTTTTTCTCGAAAGGTCATGCATTTTACATCATATTTAATGTTGTACAAATATCAAGTTCGAAGATATAAAAATCGAGATCTCAATGGGATTGTTTTTGTCAAAGTATTAAGTTGAAATCCTAAAACATGATTTTACATATTAACAAGCGGATTAGTAATATTTTCTTTTACATCAACGAGTTGGTATATAAGGATTATATCAAGAACTGATAGATAGTTTTGGGTGACAGACAAACAGACAATACAATGATTGGTTTAATGTTTTTCGTTGCTTTGATTGCATCAGCTCAATCAATGGCGTTCAATGTTACAGGAAGAAGTTCGTCATGAATAAATTTACTTTTTCTTCTTCGTCTTGGAATAACAAAGTTTTGTTTTAGATCAAGGAGGATGTTTGAACGTAGGTTGTCCAGCTGGACAATGCTGTTCGAAATTCGGCTATTGTGGAACATCGGCTGAACACTGTGGTTCTGCTACACCTGCACCAAGTGATTGTCGAGTCACTGGATGCGCAGCTGGACAATGCTGTTCAGCACATGGCTACTGTGGAACATCGGCTGAACACTGTGGTACTGCACCAACCACTGCTGCACCTGTAGCAAGCGATTGTCGAGTCACTGGATGTGCAGCTGGACAATGCTGCTCAGCACATGGTTACTGTGGAACATCGGCTGAACACTGCGGTACCGCACCAATCACTGCTGCACCTGCACCAAGCGATTGTCGAATCACTGGATGTGCAGCTGGACAATGCTGTTCAGCACATGGCTACTGTGGAACATCGGCTGAACACTGTGGTACTGCAACAGGCACTGCTGCACCTGCATCAGGCGATTGTCGAGTCACTGGATGTGCAGCTGGACAATGCTGCTCAAAATTCGGCTAGTATGTTACTTTGACTTTATTTCTTTCGATAAATTTATTTTCTATTTTTCTAGCTGCGGTTATTCGGTTGAACATTGTTCGGGTTAAACATCTCTTTTTTCCCCAATATCACATTTCAATCCAATGAATCAATTCTATTCAGACCTTCAACAATTCTTCTTTTCTTTCTGCTCTATTTCAACCATATTCATTTAATTCCGAATAAAATCTAACTCATAGAGTACAACGAAATGAAATAGTTCATGTTTCTGTCACAGGAAAGAGCACGAAAACATTGTATATTTTGAATTTATACATCACAATAAAGAATTATTCATAAAAGAAATTAATTAAGAAAATAGCATGCATCTCTTCCGAATCTATTCACTTGATATGATAAACAAAATGCACTGGCATACAGTCAATTTACAAATAATTACACGTTCTCGAAAAGAATGTTGTTGTTTTTTTCTTTTTATTATTAAGACATACGAAACCCCATTATTTTCAATGATGTTCTATTTCCTTTTGTCTTGCGCCATTATTACAAGTGTTTATGGTAAAATAATTTTCCAAGAAGTTCTAGGTTTTTCTTTATAAAATTAATTAATGAACTCATGTTTTTCTTTCGTGCTTAGGAGCATGTACCAATTATACATGTGTCTATGGTCAATGTGTAGATAATGAGTGTCGTTGTGATCCGGGAGTTAAAGGCAAAACATGTAATATGGATATAATCGATTGTGATTCGAAATCTTGTTTAAATAATGGAACATGCATTGAATTAATGAATGGTTTTGCTTGTCGATGTTTGCCTGATTTCGATGGTCCACGTTGTCAACATCGTCGAAAGAAAACCGATAATTTTTGTCAGAAAACATGTTTCAACCAAGGTAAATGTATTGTCAGTAATAATCAAGAACAATGCTTGTGTTTGCCGCATTATTTCGGTTCACAATGTGAATTTATTCAATCAAATAATACGAATCAAATTTCCATTCGAAAATGTTCAATTTTACGTGTTAGAAATAATCGAAATGTCGGCACATGTCTAGCAATTAGTTTAACACCATTGTTCGATGTTCTTTGCGAATGCCAATATGACATAGACAATCGTGATCGGATTCACTGTCAACTGACACCCACGGCTTATTCAAGTAAAATAATTCTTTCGATGAAAAAATGATCTAACGTTTTTTTTCTGTTTTTCTTCTTCTTCGTCTTCAATTCAAGATGAAAAATGTTTTTTTAAAACAAAACATAATTCGATTTTATCAACAACCTTAGGTCGAGTGATTTCAATTCCCGTATGTCCAGTTAGTTGGCAACTACTTGATCAATATGAAAAACAGAAAGAAACTGTTAATTATGTTCATATAACACAATGTCAACTTGTCTAAATCCGAATCATTTCATTTAATAAATAAATATTTGAAAGCCTGCCAAAAATCTGTTCACTTTTTTTCACAATATGCTTTGTATTTGACTAACAGAAATCATTCATAAATAGTTAATCATTGAAACAAGATAACACGGTTCTGTTGGTGTAGCGGTTATCACATCTGCTTAACACGCAGAAGGTCGCAGGTTCGACACCTGCACAGAACAGTTCGTTTTTTTTTCGCTTTTTTAATCTCGTGTTTATTAATTCTTTCGTTTAAATGAATAAAAGATATGTTGAACAAAATCCGCTCATATATCATGCGTACTTATATAGAGATAAAAATAAATTACCTTAATAATATAACATTTGTTTTTTTTTATAAACTGTTGACAAATCTAGACGTCTACATTAATTTATCTCGAAACTAATGACAGATGTATTTGCGTAGCTAAGCTTTGTATTTGAGCACCGATATATATATATATATATGGTTGTTTTTTGATCCGGCCGGCTCAGCTATTGAAGCAGAAAATAAAAATCGAGATCACGGTTATTTTCTTTTTCTTCATATTATAATCAATATTCTTATCAGCTCGAGGCTATCAGACAAAACCCGAATGGAACAATTTTTTTTGTTTTTCTTTAGATCGTTAACTCATTACCATAATGGAATTGCTTTTAAAAGACCATGCAGTGAATCGTGAAAAACAAATCTGAACATTTTTAGAATTCTATTACGAAAATCAATGAATATCAAAAATTGAAAGAATATAAATTAATTCCGAGGTTTCAAATTCGATTTGTTTTCTTTGACATAGTGTGAATAAATTGTTATTGAATATTTGATGATGTTTTCGGTATTTATCTATTTATTTTCTCTTCAGTGAAATACTTAAGACATGGACCGGCATAAATAGTCGTTTCTCGTTCAATCAGTTTTCTTTTCTTTGAAAAAAACATAATTTAGCATGAAGATTTCCGTTTGTTTTCTTTCGTCGGACTTCAAATGCGTCGATTATTTTGTAAAGAATTTTAACTAAGTATTGAATAGTAATTGTTCGAGAGAAAAAGAAAAAAAAAAGCTATTTGCAAAACCTAGAACATGCAGCGAATTATGATTAAGTCTTGTCATTATTTTGATTTTATATCATCATGAAAAGATGATGCTTCTTCTTTCTGCAATCACTTGAACACGCGCTATCGTTAGACCTTCATATTAGTTTTTTGTTTTCTTGATTTATAACAATATAAAAACAAACACTTGCCTGTAATGATACGAGAGGGAAACCTCGTTTCGGTTGTCGATTTAGAGAACAAAGCGTTTAGTCAAGGGAAGAATTAATGTTTGAAATGATTTACCGGTAAAAAATAGAATTTATGACAAAACGATCGAGATTGAATATAGTATTAGAAAAAACGGGTGCCACAGAGAGAAAGAGAAAGAGAGAGAGAGAGAGAGAGCAAGGGAATTTTACGTGATAGTCGCGCAAAAGAAAACACACATATTCCAATTTCTCTGACATTTACTCAATGAGAAAAACAGAATCGAAGAAAGAAAGACAACGAAGAAGAAAAGCTTTAGAAAGAAGCTATATTACCCGTGTCATCAGATTACCATTAACCAGAACAAGCAGGCCATTGTGTCCAAATGAGCTGTCGCTGACAACATTCTATATTGACATAAAAAAAATACGACAGACAAAATTCTTCGAATCATTTATATTGTTACAGGAGGAAGAAAAACTAATGTCTGTTATATTTATATACATGATAAAAATGCAGAATATTTTGACATTTTATTATGAGTATCAACATATCTTTATTTTAGATTTTGTTTTGCTCCTAATAGATCATTGAACACGGACACTTAAAAGTAAGAGAGAAAACAATGATTAGTGCTTTTTTTTCATTCTTCGTTGAGTAATCAATTATTTCGAGCGCAAATCGAGTTACTCTCACATTTATTTGTTTATATTTTTATTTTCTATGAAAATTGATTCCTTCTCATCTTTTTTTATGTGTTTCATTGTCACTGAAGTCGGTAAATAAAAGATGTGATGATAGAGATAAGAAGACTGAAAAAAAAGGAAGAGAAATAGAAAATTCAATCAAAAGAAAATAAGTAGACGGGCTGTTGTCTTTTTTTTGTTCTTCTTCTTCTACTCGCTTCTTTAATTATATTCCATCACTCATTCTCGTCTTTCCATGACGATCTTCAAGTTAGTTTTATTGCATGTCACTATTATGTAGATTGTTATCTACAATTATTTTTTCAAATACGATGAAGATGAATAGATATGCTTGAGAATTTTGTTTTGTTTTATCATACTACTTGACTATGACTAATCAACATTGTCAATGAAGCAAATGAACATGCGCTACTTCTTTTTGTTTTGTTTTAGATGTGAACACACAGAAAAGTAAACAAAAAAAGAAAAGAAAATATCTCAACAAGTATTTGCCGATATTGATAATAAATAATGTCGTTTCCGTGGCGAACAATAGAATTTCTGTCTGTATGTTTTGGTATCAGTTTGATTATTTTATTAACAGTTGGAGGAAATCTCGTTGTTCTGTTTGCATTTTGTAATGATTCACATCTTTTAACACCGTCGAATAATTTTCTTCTGTCAATGGCTATAGCCGATCTTCTTGTTGGATTAATCTGCATGCCTTTCTATTCGTATGTCAATCTACAATCTTGAAAATTCATTGTTCAATTTCAAAATTGATATTTAGATACGCTCAAATTAAAAATACATGGCCGTTCGGTGAACTTTTCTGTAAAATTTGGATTACTATTGATGATGTAGTAACAATGGCAAGTGTCTTATCGATCGTTGCAATAACAATAGAACGTTATTGGAGTATTAATCATAGCGTGCATTATCGACGTCATACGAATAAAACTCGTATACGCGTTTTTTCAGTTTTAATTTGGTTTATACCATTTCTAAATTTCGCACCCGGTATTTGGCTACTTGATTCACAAGATAATCTTCCACGATCGGAACAAATCAATCACAATAATCAAACAGAAACGAAATTCGAATGTATTGGTGCTTATCATTCACATACAGTTTACTTAATTATTGCTCAAATCAATTTCTTTGCCTGGCCATTAGTCGTTATTATCGTTCTTAATGCATTAATTGTTGTTAACTTATATAAACGATCGCATCGTTTTCCAGCGTTTGCTAGTTTTCGCGTGCCAGACAACGGCAAATATCAACGAAAAAGTATTGCCCGAGAACGATCTCGATCAAAAATTGTTGATGACGAACAACATTACGCACAACAGATTGACAATAATCAACAGGCAGCAACAACAGCTTTCAATGAGGTCAATTGTCATACATTAAATAAGACAGACGGAGAGGTAAACTGAAAACACGTCAGAGACCTAATTTCAAAGTTTTTCTTTTATCGACATTGCTTTAGTTTGTTCTTGTGAAATTAGTTAGTTAAATGATTCATCACATCCTCATTCTTTTCTTGTTTTCTAGCAGTTAATTCCCAATAATCATTCCAAAAGTCATCTACTATCAACAATAAAATATATTGATGCTGACGTAACCGATGATGAACTTCTTCAGCCACCAACAGGACCAATATCCTCGATCAACGAGTCCGATTCGAAATATTCGGATGATATTTATGCTCGTTTCAGACATGTTTTTCTCACACCATTAGCTCCTCTACAGCCGGTATCTACCGAACGACGTCCATCAAAATCTACACAAACATTTCGTCGGTCATCATCTCAACGAAAAAAATCTCGAGAACATTCGATTATAGTTTTTCGTAATCCGACTACCACTACTACAACTACCTCATCTGTTCAATTGCATATGAATGATAATAATAATAAAGGTGCAGGTGAACAACGTACAGTTCGACGTTTAAGACGTGATAAACGTGCAGCTACATCATTATTTACTTTAGTATTGGTATTTATGATTTTCTTATTGCCTTATGTTGTCGTTGTTGTTGTTGGACGAATATTTTCATTTGAAATTCTAACCGATACAAATAGTCAAATTTATTCAGCTGCTTTTTGGCTTCTATGGTTGAATTCAACGATTAATCCAATACTTTACCCATTTATTCAGCCGCGTTTTCGTGAAGCGTATAGAAAACTTTTTCTTCGATTTACTCGACGACAAAGACATCTTGTTTCACTCATTGCCGATATACAACGAAGCAAATAGAATCGTTTCAAACATTTTTATTTTCTATACATACGTATATGAACGATTGAATGTAAATAAATTCTCTACGGATTATGGTTGTTAGAGTTTTCAAACTTTGAAGTTATTCTTTCTCGAGAAAATATTCAATTAATATTAACGAAAGACTAATATCTTGAGGGCAGATTGAATTTCTTTGAGTAGAAAGAAAGACAACAACTCGATTTTTAATTATCACACAAAACTTTCAAATGCACGTTTCTTTTGTCGATTTATAACCTCATTCGAATAAATTGTTAAGAATGTGGTTAAGGTTGAATACAAAGGATTCATATTGAGATAAGAATGGCACATCGACTAGCTGTTTCGCTTTTCTTTTCTCTCTTCTACTCATTGAATAAGATATCAAAAACAAGGCAAGTTCTTTTTCAGCACTAAAATATTTCAAAAAACAAATATTTCTATTTAAACTAAAATGATTTCGAAAGAATACACACGAACAACACACACAAAAAAAACATAGATATGCACTAAATTATTTTGCTAAACAAAAAAGATTGATAGAAAGATCTATTACACTGATTGGATTGGCAGGACAAAAAAACACAAAAACATTTTTCCTTTTTTCAATTGTGAATAAATTTTAAAATAGACAAACAAAGCAGAAATAGAGACAGAGAGAGAGAGAGAATTTCTTTTCGAAGAATCATCGTCACTATCTATGTATTCGTTTATTTGACTCGTTTGCTTCGTTCTTCAGCTGGTGTTCGGCAACCCAGAATGTAACAAACAAGACTGAGTACGGCAACGATGAAGAAGAAACCTAGAAAACAAACAACGAACGAGCAATTCATGAAATGTCGATCGTTTCTGATGGTTCACTTACAAGCAATTAAAAATTGAATAGCTGCCCAGACTGGAAAGAAACCATTGAGTAAAGCATCAGGATCTTTACGGCCGAAATGATCACGTGTTAATGCGATTAATTCGTCTTTCGATACTTCGACACCACGAAGATCAACACAATAGACTAAAAGCACAACAATGTTTTCTCATCAACAAGAGACAAACAAAAAAAAAGAAGTGATATCTACCAGTGGTTATGACTGTAGCATAGACTAAGAAGAGACCGGCCAATGTGACGATGAATGAATTCATTGCTTCGAGAGCTGTTTTCTTATCTTACGAAATGAAAATGAATTCTAATCTGGAATAGAAAACAAAACAATCATTCAATCAGATGTCTATTCGATTCACAAGCTAAGGTCATAGCAAGTTGCAATCAGAAAACGAAAGTAAAAGCGAAGAAAAAAAAACAAAACATTCTTTTTCACCTATCGATTCACTCACATTTACGACGAAAAAAAAGAGAGAAAACGAGAGAGAAAAAAAAAATCCTCGACACCGAAGATAAATTGATCATAAATCGATGAAAACGCACAATGTTAATGGATATTCTTTCCGCTGCTTTCTTTTTTTTATCATTGAGAGAACGAACGAAAAAAAAAAACTTAAGGTGTATTCGTGTTCTTCGGCAAATATAAAGGGCAACGAAAAAGAATATGAAATAACCAGTTTATCTCTGTTAAATAATGTATTCGAATAAAAAAAAAACTCAATCGATAAAAATGGCCTTGAAAAACAAGAGAACAGCCAATATTTTACGATGGCAAGCGCTACTAGTAGAAGCCAAATGAATAGCAGATTGTGGCGACATGAGATTTGGTAATGGTTGTGGTTTGCAATCCAAACATCGAGCCGATTTATAGAGGGAGTCATGTACAAGTTGAGAAAAAGTACTCGAATATAAGTGCATCGGCTATTGGTTTATCGGAATGTGATAACAGATTTCGTGTTTGAAATATGAAAAATATTTCGAAGTAGACTCGAATTTTATCTTTTCTCTCGACATGTAAATACTATGTTGAGATAATTGTTTGACAATCAAATATCCTAGAGATGTCTTTGACTAACAGTTTTTAAAATTATCCAACTTTTTAAATGACAGACAGATTATTAATAATGGCAATATGGCTACATTACAATTGACCAATCGTTAAATCGATGATTCATTGAGTTCAGTCGTAATGGTAATTTACTGTTGAAAAGAAAAGAAACAATGTGTGATATTAAACCGTATAAAAATCAAGTTTATGAAATTTTAAAGAAGAAACATAATGCAACTAATTTATTCGTCGATCCAGAATTTCCGGCGACGAATAAATCGATTTATCATTCGGGAAAACGTCTCAATGATGTACATTGGTATCGACCAACGGTAGAAATCATTTATTTTCATCGTTGAACTGTTTCTGAAGATTGATTTTTTCTTTCAGACTGTTTTTCAAAGACCTCGATTTGTTATCGATGGTTTTCAACGTGGTGATCTCGATCAAGGAGAAATAGGTAACTGCTGGTTCATTGCTGGTGCTGGTGCTACAACATTAAATCCCGATCTACTGCAACGTGTTGTTCCACCAACTCAATCGTTCGATGAAAAAGATTACGCTGGTAAACGAATTCTCTTGTCGAAACATTTCGTTACGAAAAACCAAAAAAAAACAACTTTAGGTATTTTTCATTTTCGTTTTTGGGTGTATGGTCAATGGTATGATATTGTTATTGACGATCAATTACCATTTCATTCCGATGGAAGACTTGTTTTTTGTCGAAATATGAAAGATAAAAATGAAATGTGGGCACCTTTACTAGAAAAAGCTTATGCCAAGTAATAAAAAAACACAAATCGATCGTGTCTCATTTGTTGAATTGTGTTTCATTACAGATTATGTGGCTCATACGAAGCTATGGAAGGTGGATTTACTACGGATGCTTTGATTGATATGACAGGAGGCATTGAAGAAGCATTTGAATTGAATGCGACATCGGCAGCAAACGCAGATTTCAAAGATCAAATTAAACGTGTACTATGGCAAGCATATTTACGAAAATCGATGCTTGGCTGTTCGATTACTGTAGGTTTTGTTGAAGTGATTTCATAGAAATTTTGAAAAGGAATTTATCTAGGCTGATCCGAGAATTACTGAAGCACGATTACCAAATGGTCTTGTGAAAGGTTTGGATTCAATTCGAAATTCTTTTACAAAAAATTCATTTTAGGACATGCTTATTCAATAACTCGAGTGGCTGATTTAACGACGAATTCAGGGATTGTGACACTTATTCGATGTTTGAGTAAGTTCATTTCAACCAGGTAGACTTGAATCTATTTAATTATTTAGATCCATGGGGAAATGAAACGGAATGGTAAGTTGAAGATTAGCTTTAATTAATATCTTCTCGTTCTTTCTTTAATTCTAGGAATGGAGCTTATTCGGATCGGTGAGTTGAAATGACATGAAAACTGATCTATGTCATCATATATCCTGTTAGTTCAAGCGTCTGGAATTCGATAACTGACGAGAGAAAACAAGAACTAGGTGCTCATATACTCAACGATGGAGAATTTTGGATTAGTTTCGATGATTTCTTTGCTAATTTTCATCAATTACATATCTGCCATCGAGGACCAGCTAGTTTAGGTACAACGGAAGAAGATGCGAGTGTATGTACTTGGAAGAATCTATTTCGAGTAAGAGACGGTTTTTGTTTTCGAATAAAAGCAAAAGGATTTTGTGATGATTCACATAGAACGATAAATTGATGTGGAAAGAAGAATCGTTTCATGGTGAATGGATCCCGGGTGTGACTGCCGGTGGTTCTGGTCAGCCGAATAAAGGTGATCTATATGTTTGTCTTCTTCTTTTATAAAAATATAGTTTCTTATTTCTAGAAAAATATTGGACAAATCCTCAGTATTTAGTTCGATTGAATTTTATCGACGATGATGATAAAGAAAATCTGTGTACGATGATAATTGCATTGATGCAAAAAGACACACGACAACGTCGAATACGTGGTCTCGAAGGCGAAGATTACGTTCAATTTCGTGTTTTTAAAGTAAGTTCACTTAACTGTTCGATGTTGTCGTGTCCGACCAAAGTTCTTGTTCAGCAAGAATCTCTTCTCGTTGACGAATATCGCGAATTAAACGCGATTTATCACTGACAACGAACATGAATAGACTAGAACGACAATTCAATTGACAAAACAAAGAAAAAACGAGAAGCATTTTTCTAACTAATAGATAAGAATTATGAAAATCAGAAAGATAAATATAGAAATCCATTGAAGAATTCGTATTCGATAGTAGATCGATGTTGGTTGATATTTATATGCAGAATCTCGAAGAAGAAAAGTAGCTGTTATTCTCTATCGTATCGAATTCATCTTACTGAAACTATATCGAAAGTCTCGATATCGACAAAACGTAATATTCAATTGATTTCCTTGACGAATGTCTTCGTAATCATCGAAATCATTGATATGAAAATAGGACAATGTATAATTTAAATAATCGATCAATGTCAATTGTTTTTCGATATGAATATAGAATAATTTGGAAATTAAATCACAAGTTATTAGGAGATAAAGAATGTTAGTTAAAATAGCTATTTTCGATAGAGCATCGAAGATTTTCTCCCAAATACCGAGTGTATAGGCAAGTTCGCCAATCGGTCGGCGTAATTCGAATAGGAGCTTCTTTGCATCGGTACGCAGCTCGAAAAGATTATTAATCATAGCTAAAAGTGGAGCTAACGGAAGAGCAATAGAAAACATAGCGACGAAACCGTATTGAACCATAATTTCCATATATCTGCTCGACAATTCAATAATAGAATTTTAAAGTTTTCTGTTTCTATTTTCTCGTACTCGTTGTATAATTGCCAACGGCCAAGTCGTTGCAAGTAGATATCTGTTTCCCACGGTGCACGTTCTGTCGTTGATGTGACGTCATCCGTAGTTTCTATACAGAAAAGAACGAAAGAAAAAAAAAGACATTTGCCAGGGATGGGGATCGAACCCATGCTCACTATTGTGAATTGGATCTTAAGTCCAACGCCTTAACCACTCGGCCACCCTGGCACATCCTTCTGTTGAATTCATATTCTACCTATTCGTTCGTTCAATTCATATCGATGATAATACAAATAATTGACGAAATTCGCCAGTTTTATAGCTAAGATTTCAACGAACGCATTGACTAATTGTTTGCCAATCAATGTTATCAATAGAATAACACTGATCTCATACGAACAACCAGTTAAATCATTACAAGGTTCGAGTTTTTCCTTGAAAATAAAATACGAATCAGTACCAGCGATTTGATTATTAGGCAATGATGATATCCATGGTTTGAAAAATGCGGTATAAATTGGATATGAATAATAATTAACAAATGCAAAAACTATTCGAAATAAATTTACAATAAAAAAAAGCAAAACAAAACAATTTACTGAATAATTTCAAAGTTAAACTCGCATCGAAATTCGATTGATATCGATGTCGTTCGAATTCGGTCATCAAATTGGCAACATAACCAAAAATAACGTCTAAAATCACGCTAATTATCAACGAAATCGTCGATGCTATTATACTAATAATAATAAATGAATTTTCTCGAACGAATTCATATTGAATTTGATTGAAATTCGTGAATAATTTCAATCGAATATAGAGCATAAGAAGAATATTTAATGTCGAAAGAATAAGAAATATTAACATGACAAGAAACGATAGAAATCGACAGGAGAATACAATCGAAAATGGAATGAACGACTCTTCGATACCGTTGATTCGATTGATGATTGTCTCGTGTGATTGAATTAGAAACGACGAACGTGTAACTTCATGTCGACGTTCATCAATATCTTTGTGTAAAAAAATAAAAATACAAAACAAAGATTTATTTGAAATGAGTACATGCACTCCATTGATATTGAAATCGTGCTAAATATCGTTGCCATAATCGTCGTAAACAAAGAATCCAAAGGATCATAAATACGCCGAACGTATACGTCGAATAATTATCGAATATCGTATTAAATCCTTTGGTTAAACATTCATTTCCAATTAAAACATATTTCTTACGCGTTCGTTCAGGACAAAGATACTCCGTACTTATATTCGTTCCTACTCAAATTATCAATTAGTGTTTTTTTATATTGTCGTTTCATTTACCATGACATATCTCTAGTGTTGGTGCATCGAAAAAGACATTGATAATCGAATAACCAACAACAAAACAACCGATGATCGATGGTAGTACGAGCATATATGTATACCAGCCCAAATAGACGAAATAAAGTGCGATATTTTCACCGAAATAAGCTCGAATTAATTCGATAGGTTGAACTTTAAATATCTGTGAATTGAATAAGAAAATGCTCGAAGTTACATTTGCTTACATGTTTGATTTGCGCCCAATAGAAATAGAGTAGTTCGCGTCGATTGAGATTTGTATTCGAACGGTATTGTTCATGAGGTGGATAGGCTGTGAGATAAATGCCGATTTTAATGAGAATATTGAGACCGAATGCATACTGATGTGATGAAAGAATTTTAACACCTGGATGTCGATTGAATTCGTTGAGTTTTTCGATAATGTCGTCGTGTGGAAGTGAACTAAAACTGTTTCTTGTTGTTGGATTGACAATGAGCGATTCGAATGTTATATTATTTAAATACGATGATGATACTGATGAATGATAGTGTTTAGTTGTAGCAGGAAGAAGAGGCATTCGAGAGAGAATTTCAAAGGTTAAACGAGTTCGTTGAGCTAGAGAACATTGAAAACATTACTATCGATGTATTTTTTGTTTCGATTTACCGATAGTGAACATATTTCGGCTTAAATACCGAGCAAATTTATTGTGCAATCGTTTTGCATAGGGATAGAAAACGAAATTTGCCCGTTGACAATTTTCTTTTCGAATGCAATCATCTAATCGAAAATATTTCGGCAGAAAATCATCTAGCATCGGATAGGTTAATAGTTGGCAAAGAAATGGATTGATACGATCAATTGGTAGATAAGTTCGAGTGATTTCACACATTTCAAGAAGTTTTTCGAATGGAGTCGTGATGAGAACGAAAACACGTTGTCGATGATTTTTCAACGGAATCTTTCGATAGGTTAACATCAAACCGTAGTGTTGAAGATTGGCTTCGAAGTTTTTTCGCATGGCTTTCTGAGCTTGTTCGAATGAATCTTGATCGTCGATTGTTTCGTCATAAATCAGAACATAATCGATATGATTTTCTGTTGGATTCAATTCGTTGTTTGAGATTTGCTCAGCTGATTTATTGTCTAACAAAGGAACTTCGTCGGCTATAGGATAGAGATCTTTTAGTTCAGCTTTTTCAAATGAAAGATCAGTATTGAACATGAGTTTGAATTTGAAAAAAAAACATAAAGAGAAAATTCTATAGCGCGAATTTGTTGATTTCTTTAGATTAAAAATGGTGTTGACGTTCAAGAGAATCTCGAACAAGGAAAATTGAAATTCTATATGAATCAACTCGAACGTGTCGGTGCCAGTGGCTCGTATATCAATCGTCGAGAGGTTACTAAACGTTTCCGCGTACCGCCTGGCTCGTACATCATTATCCCGAGCACCTACGACACAGACAAACCGGGCAAATTTCTCCTACGTCTATTTACAGAAAAACAAGCTGATCAAACGTATGTTTTTTTTAATGAGTTAACCATTTTATTTTTATTTTACCTTTTGTATTCAGTGAACTTGATCAAGACAAAGAAAAATTAGTAAGACAATCTTCGTTTGATATTTCGATTTAATGTTGAAAATCGTTTCGTTTTCTTTTTCGCAGACAGAATCAGATGTATTCTTTCAAAATGAAAATATCGATAGTCTATTTGGTGAATGGTCGAACCTACTCGGACCTAAAACCAATGACATTCCCACATCTCCGACGTCAATTGACTCTGATAAAGGCGGTGTCTTCCCCAGTCCGCATCCAGAATTACCGAGCAATTATGATGGCAGTAACGTTGATGAGAATCAAATGTACCCACAAAAATATTTATGTTCAATCATGTGAAAACTAAAATTCGAAATTTAATTTTTTTAAATGACTGTATTTTCATAATAAAAAATAAACGAATGTTCCTGAATTTTTCTTTCAGATCTATCATGGGTAAACTCCGTTCGAAAAAGAAACAAACTAAAATTGTTCCACAAGAAATTGAAGAAGAAGTAACAAAACATTCATCATACTTTGCTTATCTCTCTCTCTTTTCTATTTATATTTTCTAGCTAATGCTAGATAATGATATTGAAGACGATGAAGAAGAATTAGCTGAACATAATCACGACGATTTCGATAAGCAGAGTGTCGTTTCGAGTAAAACTATTAAATCTCTTGTTTCGAAGAAAAAGGACAAAATTAAATTAAAACGACAGTTTCTTCTCAAACGTAGGATAAAAAATTTTGTTCGTAGAAAAGATAAAATCATTTTTTCAGGTCTTCATGCTGATCATGAATCGAAGCGTGAAGCGAAAGAACGTGCTGCTCGTCGACAAACTGTCATTGTTAGTGATATGAAACATGAATTCGAGAATTCACTGGGTCAGATTGAATCATATCTTGAAGAACAACGTTTAACCATGAAAGACAAGAAAAATACTCGCAAACAAGTTCTTTCTCAGTCCGAGAGAAATCGTCAAAGGTAAATGACGTCATAATTTTCAATTTATACTTTTTTTTCCTTATTTTAAGCCAAACAAATATCGAAATCTTCAATAAAATCGCACAATCAAATGAATATTCATCGAATCCATTTGATTTAATTAAAAAACAACTTGAACAACAAATCAAAGCGTCGAAATGAACAACAATTGATAGTTTCATTTTGTTTTCAATGTGTGTATCAGTTGATACAAAAAACAAAATACAAAAAGCAAAAAGTCATTCTGCTACGCAAGAAAACAAACGACAGCTGTCTAGCGTTTGACTTTCAGAGAGAAAAAAATCATGTTTACAAACAAATGTTCTGTTATTTCACAGAAAATTGAGGGTAAAATTTCACCATCGTCGGAGTCAATAAATCCATTTTCAATGAACTTCTTTGAAATGATGATGCCGACGATGATGGATGTAATGTTTGTTGACTGATGCCAGTTGCCATCGTTGCAACAATATTCGATGAAGATACGAACGGATTGCCTGTACTGATCGAACTGCTGAGTTCACGTTTGCCAATGAAACGCGAATGAGAATGAGAATTCGAGAGATTCGATCGTTGATAATAGGGAACCAACGAATTATCGGCAATATTCGAAAAGAAACTACGCGATTTTTTGTTTTGACGCATTTGTTTAAGCAAATCCATAAGACACGAACGAAAATTCTTGCCACATAATGAATAAAGAAAAAAATTAATGGCAAAATTCGTGTAAAATAAATAGAATGTTAACATTTCGATAAGTGATTCCGTTGAATTTTTCTCGTCACTTGTACTATCATTTGAGAAGAAGAAATAGTAAATTTTTAATAAATGCATAGGTGTATTTAATAATAAAAATGTCGTCGAAATAATTAATAACATTTTCGTTATACGTCGATGATATTTTGAACGACGTAGACGATGTTCAAGCAGATTGTGTAAAATATATGTTGACGGTTGTGTACAATGACGTTCAAGTAAACGATCGTAGTGGCCCGATTTTAGTATAATTAAAATATTAAAAGTTAATATCGTACAAAATGGAATGATAAATGTGAGAAAAAAGTCGATGATATTCATTTGGTGCGTGAATTTGAGCCAACGTCGTAGAGTGACGCAACGTGTCTCGTAAACTGATGACGTTGAATTCGGTAATTGATACCGAGCAATTTCAATACCCGATGTCCATAATGATGATGAATAGAGAAGTATAGCAAGAAATGTTAATAGAAAGATAATATAACGAGAACGAGTGGTTGTATTATATTGTGAACGTTTTAATGGATAAGCAACAACGACATATCGTTCAGTTGTAAATGCAACTGTAAACCTATTGATGTAAAACAAAAGAAATTCAATGAATGATGATATTTCGACATAATCTAATTGCATTGCATTTCCCTAATCAGTTTAGTACAAACTCGGGACTATCGTATTACATCGAAACGGATGTCAAATTGTAATTAGATAGATATCTTGACATTATTTCCTTACTTGTTCGTGTGATCTCGTATTAAATGAATATTTTCTTTCTTATTCATCGCTGTCAAATTATATTTAATCAGACAAAATTCATGTTTCTTAATAAGTCTCATACACACAATAACAACATGCATTTGTTGTTGTTTTCTACTCGAACTCCTTACCAAACAGATAATGAACTGAATACAGTTGTCAAATATACAGCGATTTGACAAATGCCATTATTGTGAAAAATATATAAATGAATATTTTCTAACCAAATCAGACTTAAACATATGAGATAACCATTATCAGATATCGAGAGAGCGATTAAATACGAACTGCAACTTAATCGTCTAGATGAAAAATAAATCAACAATCGAATGAAAAAAAAACAGACTAATTTACTTGAGTTTACTACGAATAAACACATAAGATGATATGAAATTTCCGATGAAACCAAAGATAATAACAAGTGCAATATAAATTATGCCGAAGCTCTTGAATAATCGATGAAAGGTGATCATTGAACTGGTCGAATTTTTTATTGAATATGTCAGATTAAAATCTTCCATTTTAATCTAAACCTAACGTTCGATAGATTGTCTAGTTGACTAATGTTTTAAAAAAAAGAAAGGCGAACATTTTTTCTCATATATATTATCTCAAGTGATAATAATATCGTTGATGATGAAAGAAAGAGAAAACGAAGAGAAGGAGAGGAAGAAAAACGAGAGAGAAAGAGAGAAAGGAAGATTTTTATTAATAATTACCAATGAATTAGATTTGAAATATTTAGTGCGTGGTTTTACTTGGGAAAATAGATAGATATATTTGCACAGAAAAACATGATAATCTATGATATTATTAAGTCAATTAAAGAGAAATCGGAAAAAGAATTTTTCTTTCTAGAAAATAAATAAAAAAAGACTGTCGGTACCTTTTCTTTTCTAATGAACTGTCCTCAATATTATCTCTGTGTGATTAAAAGATTTGTCTTTCTAATTATTTAATTTAATACGATTGAATATCATGAAAGGTAGTTGAAAAAGAAAATCATTTGCGTAGTTTCGAATACGCAAAAAGAAAGTGATTTCTTCTGTCAAAGATATCTCGTACAGTTCTATCAAGGACTGAACTAATTGAGATAAATACATATATCATCGAGTAAGGTCAATGATGATATATTTATGAATTAATCAGCTATAAAGAAAGAGTTCACTTCGACTTGTCATTTAACCTTTAATCGATACATGCTACTCACTATTTATTTCGATAAAAAGAACTCATGTCTTTTTTGATTACAGAAGAAGAAAGAGAGAAATATCATTTCTTGGTTCTAAGCTTGCCTTTCTTTTTTATGTCTGAACCACAAATGATGTTCGATTAGAAAATATGATTATCTTTGCGATGTGAGAGATAATTAAGATTCGATATCTTTGACATTTTGAACTTTATTTCTACACGATCGATTTTTATTCTATGTGATGTTTTTCTTTCTCGATCAGTCCGTCGAACGAAAGAAAGTTCTCTATGAAATGACATTGGATTCGGTTGAACACTTGCTATTGACGCGTCTTCATATCGAAGGTTGCATTTTTTTCCTTCCAAAGAAGTATCGAGAGATATCTGATAACGGAAAAGAGAAAATGCAGATAGGCTAATCAAAACAATTGATACTAATAACTATCAATCACTTGTCTATCAATGAATTCTATTACAAGGTCATGATGCTAACAGAAATCGATAGAATAATTGATTTTTTATAATTGTTGATTGCGGCGGTGGTGGAAATAAAATTGAATATCTTCAATCCGTATGCTTGTCTGGTTTTGTTAACTGAGCTAATTATTTAAGTTCCGGAATAAAACAAAGACATCAAAAGATTCAGATTTTAGCATCGAATGACGTCAGCTTCAAGTTTCTTCTATTTTTAATTTGTTCGAATATATTTTCTGCGTTTTTAAATACACGCACACACACAAAAAAAATATTGCGAGCAATTCTTGTTTTTTATTTTTCTTATATTCATGCAAATCATATAGTTAATGATTTTTGCGTGTTTTATCGGCGAAACGCACCGATAAAAAACAAAGAAAAATTTCTTTCTTTTTGCTTTTTCTTTCTTCGTTATTTTTCTGATGGCTCAACATTTCTGTTTTCACTTAAATTGAATAATGTCAAGCAACGAGACAACTACGCCGTTGGATACCATGTCTATAGCGCTACGTGCTGCAACAAAACTAGGAAATCAACCGGAAACAATCACACCGGATTTCTTAGCTAGTGCAATCAAGCTCGCTGCCCTATCGACTAACGATCAAGACGAATTAACATCGGCTACAGTCACAGCCGCGATTAAATTCGCAAATAAAGCCTCCGAACAAGAAACATTAACAACTGATTCATTAGCAACTGCATTGAAATTCGTATCGAAACTTCCGGCTAATGAAGAACAAAATTCAACAGATGAGGAATTGATCACACCCGATTTACTTTCCGATGCATTGCAATTAGCAAAACAATAAGAAAAAGAAGGAAAAAACTTCAGTTTTTTTTCGAATTCGTTATTTCTAAAGATTCTTCTGACGTAAATAAATCTCCGAGTAGAATTCTGAGTTCAAAAACAAAATTGCTACGAAAATTTTTCTTGCAAAATAACTACTAATGGCAAATAATAACTTCCTGTTAATCGACAGTATTCATATCCGGACAGTTTTAATCACGGAAATAATTCAGCATTAAGAACAAATTAGGTATCATCATAATCTATATAAGTGCAAGTTTATGCGTATCAAAGAATCGCTCTTCCTACTTATTAGGTTATGGCAAAAAAACAACAACACCCACCGTCATCGTTTGGAACGTAGATAAACCTTTGGTTTTTTATTCTGTTTGCACTGTTTCTCATATACTAACAATAACAAGAACAAAGCGAAGACAAAAAACATATCTGACACACACACACAGAGACATATATAGTATCGGTTTCTTTTTTTTTCACATAATCTGCTTACTAAATCTGAACGAAAACAAACAAAAGAAGAGAAAGAGAGAAAAAAAAACAATAAGAGATAGGGTAAAAGGTAGTTATCTGTTCTAATTTATTCATCATCTTGTTGAGGTCCTTCTTCATAAATAGCATAATCTTGTACTTGATATTGAGCTATGGATTCAATGATAAATTCGGGCGAACAAAATCGAATTCCTAATTCTACACATTTCCAATATTTCTCTTGACGTTCTTGAACATAACTCTGTTCGCAAAGAACAACGATCATTTTGCCTTGAGCTGTCCAACGTGTCACTTGATCGGTGCGTAATGATGAACATGTATGTCCACCACATAAACTTATCAACATACGTAATTCTTGATTATCCATGAGCTAGAAGAAAAGATTTTTCACAAATTGAAAGTTCTTGTTGTTTTGTTTTTTTTATTTACATTTTGTACTCCTGAACATTTTAACATGAAAATATGTTTGGAAAATAATGAATGTCGTCGTGTAATTAATCGTGATCGTTGCATACCGCCATGATACATGGTTGAACATGTTAGATCGCCTCGAATTTCGAATTGTAACGCTAATTCATCGAGTAAAAGTTTATCACAACGAAGACATTCGTCAATCCAACGAAACGATAAAACAGTTAAATGTCGTGCTAACGCATGGACAACTTTCGATGAAAGTGCACAAACGAATGGAATCGTTGAATCATCGGTAATTAAATGTGTTGTTTTATCATCGATTTCATCGGAATAATGAATATTAAATCGTTGAAGAAATTCATCGAGACGATCCTACACATTTTTTTTTACCAAAAAACAACAGCAGTGAAATTTTGTATTTTACCATTTGTTCGTCGGTGAGACGAGATGCTGTGAGAGAAATAGGTTTTTGTGCGAGAATATAATCATCCGGATGACTGTCGATGGAACTCGCTGATGAACATGCTTGATTTGACTAGAATGAAGAAGAATTAATTTTGATAGAAAATGTTTTTGTCTTGAGGAGTGTCTCTACGTCAGATGTTGCAGCTGATTCATCGAGATTTGTCGTTGAAGTATTCGGTAGAATTGATTGCACGGGTGCAACTACGAGTAGATCGAGAATTTTCATGAGTTTCATTCGAGAAAATTTACTGTTCTGAGTTGAATCAAATCGACATCGTTTAAGAAGAACCCATTCATCAGATTTTCGTCGTTTGCTATTCGTCGTATTAGTTAAAG
>ERZ778019.211-NODE-211-length-134041-cov-13.267214_pt1 | contig 134041 bp, 150 predicted proteins | sample MGYA00375749_ERZ778019 | MGnify/ENA primary metagenome ERZ778019 (study PRJEB29350, sample SAMN05389821) | bioreactor metagenome | isolation source: Ammonium sulfate bioreactor | place: South Africa: University of Cape Town | collected 2014-03-17 ... | reverse complement strand
AGCTTGGCCGGAAATACTTTTGTATAGGTGGGAGATTACCGGTGGAACTACCCTTATTTATTTTGTTAAATTGTCAATTGAACGCAAAATAAAGTGCTAATTGCTTGCACATAGACATAAATCGCATCGACACACATTCAAACACTTGGGTATAGAAGACGAGAGATTTTCTCTCCTTCTCTCGATCGATAGAGATAGATAGATATTTTTTTGTCAATCTCTTCTTTATCATTTTGAGCAAATCTTGAACGTTGTTAAACCATTTTCCGCCGTCGTGATCGTTTCATATCTACCAGTAACAGCACATAATCGGAACTACTTAAAACAAATTAACATTTTTTCTCTCTTTTGCCTAGTTTTATTCGGCGTTTTCTCTTATTTTCTCTATTGAGCTTTCTGGCCAAGTCGAATTCGATTAGGATCTGAACGCTGACTGCATAGAACCCGTTTTTTTTAATTTCAGCACGAACAGGCCATCTATCCTCGGAGAATAGCTCGCCGTAGCCCGTTATAACATAGTCGTTGTTTCTCCTATACTTCTCTCTCTCTCTTTCTCTCTCTCTCTCTTTCTCTTTTTCTTATGTCTTGCTTTTCTTTCTTCTTCTTTTTTTACTCTTATAGAAATAAAGCAAAAGAACGCTATTGTTTTTAGTGCTTGTGTTCTAATTCTAGTTAGCTGAATGAATGCAACACACGCATTTGACAATTCTATTCAAGCATCGTGCGGTATTTGACTATGGCTGCTTTGTACTTCTGCATCATTCATTAATTTTTTATTGATGATCCTCTTCTAACGGTTCAGCTTGTGTTTTACTTGTTTTAGTTCGACAAGCATTGTTCTTCAGTTGACGTTTTTTTTCTCCTTCTTCTTCTTCTTTCATCAATAAAAGTATAACAGAGTAGAGTACGCATAGTTCGTCGCATTCACGTCCTGTATGCATGTATATATAGATATAAGAATCCAATAATTCTATTCCGCCTTGAATTAGAGATCTACAGAAGAACAACCAGCAGAAACACAACAACAACAACAACAACAATAACATTCTTCTTCTATTGTTCTTTTTTTGATCTTTTATTTGGTGTTGTTATTATATATACATGCATATATATATGATTATCATATATGTACTATCGTAAGTTTTGTCGTTATTAGTTAGAGATACCACTTGAAAGTCAATTTGTGAAAAAAAATGAGAGAGAGAGAGAGGGAGAAAGAAAAGGAACGATTGCGTGTCTGTGATCATGAAGTGAGTGAGAGCGAGAGAGAAAAAAACGACAGATCGGTTTTTTCTTCTTCTTCTTCTTTTGCTTCTCTTCCATCATCTAGTCGATCCGAGAAAGCGACAAAATGCAAATCAAGTCACGTCCTCCGAACATACGCATTTTGCCAATGTCGAAACAATTGAACTAATTGTTTCTCCTGATAAAATTCGTCTTTTTCGCTAGATTTAATCGTATCTATCTCTGTTTTTTTCTATTTCTAGATTCAAACTTGACAAACATTCAAATATTCTTAATGATTTGTTGATATATATTATATATATATATATATGTATGTCAGACAAATAGTAACTGAACTAATTTGAACATGATTTCCTGTAAGTGTTCATGATCATTGAAGACTGATTTTCATGCTTTGGATTTTGACGTATTCTCTTTCGAAGAAAAACCAAGCAAACAAAGTTAGATATTTTTAAGCAAATGATTTGATGGATTATGATGAACTTTCTTGTTAATTTATTTAGTTTGACAGTAAGCTTCTTGTCTAAGCAGTAGAAACGAGTATAGTTGATTTATTTAGAAAGAAAAAGAAGAAAAAAGAAAGAAAATTAAGTATTAGTCGAATTCAATTACAAATGTCCTTATTAGTTGAATGTTTTTTTTTAAATAGATAATTTTAATGATGAGATTGAACGTGTTGTTGTTTGAACTTGTTATCAGACAAAAACGAATCATGTACCAAAGAGAATAGAATTTACAATTGTCAGATGATAATTAACTAAAATATTCAATATAGGAGAGAGAAAAAAAAAGTAATAGTGAAAGCACAATGTGTTCTTTTTAATCTATCTGGAGAATTCCATGTCAAGGACTTTTGAATATTGATTGCAAGCGACATCTCTGAAAAATGATCACAATTCCCAGAATAGATTTGTTATTATTATTTTTTGTTGTTCTTTACTAGCAAAAAAGTGTTCAATTCTATTGAATATTCTCGATCCATCAAATCATCTAGAGAGAGAAAAAGGGAAAATTTGTGTTTTTGCTCTTCTATTCTCTAACAGATTTACGTACTCTAGTGAAAATGTGATCAATTAACATTTTTTCTTATTCTTCTTCTCGTTTTTTTATTTATTTTTTCAATAAAATAGAAAGCTTTTCATTGATTGTTTTTTTGTAGCTTTTCTCCTCTTGACTTTTCTTTTCTCATACTCTTTAAAAGTCCATATATTTAATAGATTTAAGTTTGAGTTCATTTTTTTGTTGTTGTTGCTTTCTTTTCTTTTTATTTCAACGGAAACTAAAATTGATCCGCAACTATGTTTCCAATCGTTTGCCATTTTCGTCTTGCATCTTTTCTTTATTAAAATCGCAATCGGAAATGAAACAATATCTCTCAATTCATCGTATTTCTATTTCTTGTTCGAGTTCGTTATTGAGGTTTCTTTTCTTCTGTATCATTATCAACATTGTCCTTGTCTAATCGAGTAATGAGAAGAAAGATAGATCCATTCATTCATTTGAGGAGAATCGACGATGTTTGACATACATCAACACGCATTAATCGAATCGTAGAGGGTGTCGAACGAATAGAAAAAGCTTTGGATCGTGTCATTGGCAATTGAGAAAACAATCGATTTGCAAGACAACAATAAGTATAAAGAAGAAAACTCGAGAAAGAAAAACTACTACTGCTGTTTTAGCGCGTTGTTTATTGTGTTTCTTTCTTTTTTTCCCATTAATATCTAAATATTGTTGATGGGAGTAGGAGGAGAGAGAGAGAGGAAAAAAAGGAGACGAAGAACGGGATAGTTCGCGCTCACTCAGTCCCTTGTTGATGATGTGAAAAGAAAAAGAAAGAAAAGAAGAAAGAATGAATAAATGCAAGAGAGCAAAACGTTTGCTGTTAAGATTAGCTGCCATACACATGCATACATGCTCCTATAACAACAACAACAACAACAACAGAATCGACAACGATGCAAAAACAAATGCGACTGGAAGAAAGACGAGAAAGAGAGAGAGAGAGAGAGAACGAGAAAAAGAATACTCGCTACTTTTTTTAGATCTTTCTCGTTCGTTTTCCTCTTTCCTTTTTTTTTCATCGAATGGCAAAAAAAAACTTGATGATAAATGAATTTCTTTTCCTCGATTCCGTCGACATGCTACATATATTTAGCATACTATCCTAGAGAAGAAAAGGAACATCGTTTCACGTCTACGCAGAAAAAAAAGCAGAGAATAAGAGAAAGAAAGAAAAAAGAAAAGAAAAGAAAAGAAGAAGCAGGAAATCTATTTTCATGTGCCGATGGACGCTGTGTGGTTCTCTCTAACTCTCGTCTCTCACTTTCTATACGCGTACATGCAGGTGTCTCTATCGACAAGCTTGCTAAGACGAACAAGGACAAATAGTAATACGATACTCAACGTCTAATCGATAACTATTATTATTATTATTATTTGTTTCTATTGTTAAATAATATGAATCGTTCATTCTACGTATTTTCTAGATTTATTTTTCCAATGTATTAATTTGTTCTTTTATTTTAATCTTGTTATGCTCGTAAAAACTCGATCAATTCAATTTGAAATTCAAGAAAATCATTCGATGCTAGTCAAATCTATAACATCAATCTCTCTTTCTTCCTGATGGCTAGGCAATGATCATAATGTCAACAAGTACAACAGTATCTAATAATATTTCAAATTCCTCTGCAACCAATAAAACATCGGCTGCATCTTCACCACCATCAACAACAACAACATCCACTATAACAACAGCAGCAACAAATAATATCACATCTCCTAATATTTCTGATCGTGTGATGAAAAGTATATATCGACACAATAAAAAAGTGAAAGAATGATTTTCTTTGTTTTCTTAACATATTTTCAGACATTCCATGTCCGCCAAATACGCGTTTAAGTGCTTATGATGTATTCGATGCTCGTGGTAAACCACGCGTTGACGTTCTCAAAACACATTTTATTGCTGAAGGCCGTGTAACTGAAGATGTAGCTCTTAAAATCATTGAAGATGGTGCCAAATTATTACGACAAGAAAAAACTATGGTCGATGTCGAAGCGCCAATAACTGGTAACACCAAAACAACTAATCAACACTAGGAATCAAACCAAAAGTCTTTCGTTTTCTTTAGTATGTGGTGATGTACATGGACAGTATTTTGATTTAATGAAATTATTTGAAGTTGGTGGTTCACCAGCTACCACTCGATATTTGTTTCTTGGTGATTATGTTGATAGAGGTTATTTTAGTATTGAAGTAAATCGTTTGTTTGCTTTTTTTTCTTTGGATTATTGAAAAACACATTCTTCTCTCTAGTGTGTTTTATATCTTTGGTCAATGAAAATTCTATATCCGACAACGTTTTTTCTCCTACGTGGAAATCATGAATGTCGTCATTTAACTGAATATTTTACTTTTAAAACTGAATGTAAAATCAAATATACCGAACGTGTTTATAATGCATGTATGGAAGCATTCGATTGTTTACCGTTAGGTAATCAAATCAAATCTTTGTTTTTTTGTTGTTGTTTTTCTATATTTGTATTTTATTTAGCTGCACTTATGAATGGACAATTTCTTTGTGTTCATGGTGGACTTTCACCTGAAATTCATACACTCGATGATATTAAACGACTCGATCGATTCAAAGAACCGCCTCCCTATGGACCTATGTGCGATTTATTATGGTAAATAATTGTTTGCTGTTTTTCTTTCATAAATCATTATTGAGAATTATGTTTAGGTCCGATCCACTTGAGGATTATGGTGTTGAACGAACTACTGAACAGTACAGTCACAATACCGTACGAGGCTGTTCCTATTTTTATAGGTAAATGATGAATTCTATTCGAAAAATAGGACAATTCGTCTCTATTTAGTTATGCTGCGTGTTGTGATTTTCTACAAAATAATCAATTATTATCCATTATTCGAGCTCACGAAGCCCAAGATGCCGGCTATCGTATGTATAAAAAATGTCAAAGTACAGGTTTTCCAAGTTTAATAACGATATTCTCTGCTCCAAATTATCTCGATGTGTACAATAATAAAGCTGCAATACTTAAATATGAAAACAATGTCATGAATATTCGTCAGTTTAACTGTTCACCACATCCTTATTGGTTACCGAATTTTATGGATGTATTTACATGGAGTTTACCGTTCGTTGGAGAAAAAGGTTTGTGTTCATTTCGAATGAGAAAACACAAAATTTGATTATATTGAATTTAGTTACGGAAATGCTTGCAAGTGTTTTGAATATTTGTTCGGATGAAGAATTAGCAAACGAAGAAGAAGCAACCGATGAAAGTACGTGTGATAAAAAAAAGAAAATTCCTTGGAGAATTGATTTTGTTTTCATTTGTATTTATCTAATCTTTATTTTGTTTGATTTTTATTTTAGTTGATGTGATGAATGAAGGTAAGCGCGATGATAGACGAAATCTTTCGGGATTTGCACGATTGCTGATTGTCGTATTTCTCTCTCTTTTAGCTGCATTAGCTGCACGCAAAGAAGTGATACGAAATAAAGTACGAGCCGTCGGAAAAATGGTTCGCTACTTTGCAACACTAAGGTTTGTTATCTACGAAATTGATCTCTTTAAACTAATGATCTCGTCGTCGTCGTCTTCTTCTTCTTCTTTTCAATAGAGAACAAAGCGAAGACATATTAACCTTGAAAGGTTTGACACCTGGTGGTACATTACCATTAGGCACACTCGAAGGTGGAAAGACTGCTATTGAACAAGGTAGAATTCATTGCACAGTTTTCTTTTTATTTATTTGAAACATCTGTATGTTTTCTCTCTACTCTTAATTTAGCTAAACAATTAATTTCAAATAAGAAACGTATTTCATTCGAAGAAGCTAAACGTTTAGATAAGAGTAATGAAAGTATGCCACCATGGCAACAACTTCATCCGTCATCATCGGGTCTCACATCCGGCACGAGTTCACCATCGAATAGTGGCTCATCGTCGCCACGTATTGTCAGTACATCGACAATGTCACCACCGACAGTTTCATCATCACCTCCTGTTAATACTCTAGCTGATGCATCATCAGGTGTAACAACAAATCTATTAATCGACTCGACAAATACAAATTGTAATGGAAATGACAAAGCATCGGGACGAACAGGCAGTGATTCATCGAAAAGCACATTTCGAACGAAATGAAATGAAAATCTGTCTTCTCGTTTTTCTTTTTCTATTTTTGACATTCAAAGAATAATTTCGTTCTTTTCTCTCTTTCTTTTTATTCTCTGTTCGTGTGAATTCGTTGCATTCACTGATATATACATATATATATATAAATATGTTTTCAAATGAAACGATCAATTTTATCGGTTGATTCTTCGTTCTCGAAAACTTTCTCTCTTTTTCTTTTTTTGTCTCTCAAAATTGCTCTCTCTCTCTCTCTCATTTTCTTTTTTTTGTTTCGTTCGCATGCGCGTGTCTAACTCTCCTCGTGATAAATACTAAATAACATCAAATAGAAACATTTCAATTCAATGCAAAAACACACGTCATTACTTTTATACTGGTTCAATTTTAAAAATGCTTTTTTCTTCTTCATCAATCATCTGTTTCGTATTTACACATGAAAAAACACGGAATTCATTGACGTCATAAATGTACCTTTCGCCGGAAATATTTAAATTAACAAAATCAGATTTACAGAGAAGGAAAAAGGACATGTTCGACCTGTTATGAATACATTTTATTTAATAAAAGAAAAGAAGAGAAAAGACAAAAAAAAACTTAAATGCAACGGTAAAACAAATAAATGCAAAACACTGATTAACTTTTCACAGAAGTTGTTTTTATTTCATATTGATTGTCTTTGATAATCATATTTTTATGAAGTTTATCTTGTTCTTGTTTAATTGTCGAACTCATCGATGCGGGTAGAATTTGCAATGAATCATCGGGATTTTGACAACTAATTAATAATTGCCATGGAAATGGACATAATTTAATATCAATTGAAAGTTTGGTTTTATACATTTGCCGTGAATGCCAGAATATTAATTGTTTTCGATCGCAATCAATAATTAATTCGATAAAATCATTTTGTTTTAAATCATTTAAATATCCATTGATTGTCAAAATCGATTTTCCATTAATAAAAATTCGATTGTATCCCGTCCAGCCATATGCCGTCGGATTTTGATAAGCTCGTTGATCAAATCTCGCATGTTTAGATAGAATACCAAAAAACATCCACGGGCTAGATGTCAATTGTTCAATACGAAAGAATAATTGATGTTCACCTCGAGAATATTCATGAGTACCACGAATCGATGCATCATTTCTTGTTGGATCATGTTGAAAATTGAGACCCTGATCGAGAATTTTCACGTGTTCGGAATGACGACCAAATGTGTCCGATTGTGATTCTTGTTTTTTAGATGTAAGAGACGGTCGAATAGGCACTAAACCGAATGCATTGACTGTCGATTCAGGTAGATGTTTAACTGGTGGTGGTACTTGTTGTGGTTGAATTTTAATAATTGGCATAACAACAGGCTTGTTGCCGTGTATACGAACTGTAAATGACGGTGTCGTAATATAATCTGTTTTGAGATTTTGTAATTCTTTTGACCATTCTTTGAGATTTCGTTCATCGAAATATAAATGTTGATTATTAGCAAGTGTTTGTATTTTCGTTTTGAAATGTTCAAGTCGTTGTTTAGCTTCGGACATATGTCTTTCGATGGCAAGTTCGAGAGCTTGCCGAGCATCATCAGCTGTTTTTCGTACATGTCGAATCGTTTCTTCTTCCCATTTATCGATGGTTTTTTTTGATTGATCATTGGTCTGTTGAATTGATGATGCATGTTGCAATAAATCGAGTAAATCATCATGATCAACAGTTAACCAATCCAATTGATCATAAAGCATTCGTCGATGTTCATTGGCATGACTCAAGCAAAAGAGTCTTTCACAACCATGACAAAAGAAATCAATATCATTTGTACATAGGCTACACGCCGAGACATTTGTCCGTAATTGATCCATATTTAGAAACTACTTGTTCGATAAGAATGATTCTTTGTCTAAATTGTTTTTTTTTCTTTTCTTTCTTTCTTTCTTCTTTCCTACAAAATAAATTTTGAACTCGGAATCTAATCAAACGACAAGAAAAACGAACAAAAAAAATGTATATAACATAAGAATATGTTGTCAAAAAATTTATTATTTATAAGGCCGTCAGAAGACAAATATATCTATGTTTTAATAACATGATGATTCATATAAAAGTGAAGTAGATTATTTAAGCGAGGAGAGAGAGAGAAAAAAAACGAGGAGGAGAGTCAGACATTGAATAAATATCTGTGTATCAGCATTAATGATATTAATTTATTCTATCAGCGAACATTTGCTTGTTGTTATTTGAAGCTAGACAAGCTTATTTTGAAATCATTAGAACGGATTTCAGTTGTTATTTTAACATATTCACTCGAATAAATCAGTCTGTATTTTCTCTTTCTCTCTCGATCGAAGGATTTTCGTTTTTTTTTTGCGTAAATATAAATCAAAAATTTTTATTGTCTTTTTCCTTTTACTTGAAGAATGTAGTTAAGTGGTAGTCTATTTATTCGCTGACATTTTTATCGATACAAAGAAAAAACAAGTCGAAGAACATATATTTGCTACTTGTTCGATTGATTTAAAATCTAGTAAAGTAACACGCATCACCTTTTAAACTAGAAAGAAATTAAAAAACAACATGAGAACAAATGTAAATATTGCTCAGAGAAAAAGAGGAAAGAGAAGAAAGGAAAAAAACCGAGCGTCATTGAAATAACTTTGCATTTGTATTCTACTGATAAAAAAAAGGACACGAATGATGATCACATTTAAATGCGAGACATAGAACAAGGTATTCTAAATATTTAGATACAACGAAGTATCCAAACTACTACTAATAATGCGAGACACATTCGAGTAGAAATCAATTAAATTCCTATGGCGCAACGAAATATAAAAACTTCGAATAAAAAACAACGTCCTCCATCGTAAGTCTATTTGTCGATTGTAAATATTTCAAAAGAATGATTTTTTATTTTTCACATAGTTTAAAATTTCAAAATTCATCATTACAATCGCCGTCCTATTCTCCTACGACACAACATCCACAAACGCCATTAACTACTTCAAACTATCCCCTCAGTCCTGCTGAACAATATGTTCTCTTTCGATCCGAAGGTTTCACGACTTCACACATTAATATCTCATCTGAAACTCCATCGGCACCACCATTTCTTTCACATGCTCAACTCATGCAACGTTGGCAACAAGAGAAAACTAATGAAATCAATAGAAAACAGAAACATCGCTATTCATACAATACGGCTCCGCCTTCATCGTCTAATTTTCCTTTGCAACAATCATCGTCGATTGATTCAAATAAAAACGACAATTTAACAAATCGTTCTCAAAGTACAAATTCAGAAGAGAAACTTAAAATAATTTCCGCCGTTTAAAATAAACGCTAAAAGTTCGACTTACCTTCAAACACTGATTTGTCGTCATAATGACAGATTTTACTTTCCACTTATCTTATCTATTAATTTGAATCATTGATGACGTCGATTTTCGTGTCAAATCAAGTAATAAACATTGGATTTTAATTATATGCTTTCAGTTTTTTTTCAAAAAACGCCTCTTCATTCCGTCCATCTGTCTCATTCACATTAAAAACAACAACAACAACAATAATATTCATCTTTATCATTTACATATATATATAAATGTTTTTTTTTCTTTTTCAAAACGAAAAAAAAAATAGATAAATTAAATACAATATTGAAATCGAGTGTACTTAAAAACATTCTCGAGTCGTTGTTACTGTATTACCATGACGTCGTGTGATTGTTCGGCAATTTTCTTGCGAGGAAGACTGTGATGTATACATTTGGTCGAAATCAGGAAAAAGTAGATCAGAAAAATCGAACGAATTCTCATCCGAGAAAAACATATCCTCATCGTCACTGTCAAAAAATGGCTCAAATGGCATATTAAAATGTTGAAACATTTCATTCATATTAAAATGAATATCTTCGAAATGCGTTGTAAACGATTGTTGCCCTCCCATGTCATACTCTCGACGTTTGTCTGGATCACTGAGTACATCATAGGCTTCGGTTATTGAACGAAACGTATCTTCAGCTTTGGGATCTGTGTTTTTATCGGGATGATATTTTAAAGCTACAACACACAAGAAAAAAGATAACAAACCTTGACAATTGGTTTTGTTTTATCTTATTATTTTGTTTTTACCTAACTGACGAAAACGTCGTTTAATTTCTTTGTCACTAGCATCTCGTTTAACACCTAGGATTTCATAATAATCTTTAGCAGATATTGATAACAAACAAAGCAAAACGAGGAAGACATGTATCCATAGATGAATCTTCATTTTTATATGTGATTGTCGAGCACGATGATATGGAAGATAGATGCTAATATATAGGCTCGATCTTTTCCCATCCTCAAACCGCGTGCTTGTTTCGCGACGAAGAGAGAGAGAAACGCAAACGCTGATGTTGCTTTTACTTATTGGCTTCGAATGCAGCCATCAAATGAAAAGATTTTTTTTCTATTCACTCAACTCAATGTAAATCATCAAATCCGTTCAATTGCTCATCGTTGTTCAACAAGAAAATCTTTTCTTCAAAAATAAAATCTCTCACATCCTATTTGTATAGATGTCGCTCGAAAATTCTGAAATTGTTTCATTTCATATCGCCATGTTGTTTCGTTTTCCTCCGTATTGATGTTAGATTATTTTGAATAAATATACTCAGTCATTTAACCGAGCGCGTTCGTTGCTATGCTCCTATTTTGATTGAAATATATCTTCTCGTCAATTCACAACAATTACAATATGCCTCAACAAACTGAATGCCACACATATTCATCTGATCCATTCGTATCCGATATCGATTATTCGGAAGCCCAGAATATCCTTGAACAAACGACAATGAAACAAAAACAACTCCGTCGACAACGTTCGCAAATTCTTCATAAACAACTTCTATTAAAACGAACATATACACTCGTATGTGAACTATTAAATTCCGATTGTTCTAATTGTACGAATCAAATATCTCTATGTGACTCTTCACCTCTTTCAGCAATCGATATCAACAAACGAAAAACGATCGACGATGACGATATCAATCATCGATCGTTGAGAAAAAAGTCCAAAAGTCTCATGGACAAATGTTACGATATAACCAATGATAATGATGTTTTACAATTCCTTCGCGAACTCAATTCAATCAAAATACCATCCAGGTATTAAAGACTCTAATTGAAAAAAAAACTCTCTTTTGATTTTCGGACCTAACCATCAACTTTAGTGATGTCAATCGACTAAATCTGACCATTGTTTTCATCAGTGTCTGATTGGTGGTAAAAGACAACTCTAAGATATTTATATTTCTATGTCCTCATTCGGTGAATGAACTAAATTTGTTTTTGTTTGCTCTTGTTTTTCTTCGTCAATTTTCTCAGATATATTATAGTGTTGAATAAATTACATATGTATAGACGGGTAAATGTGCCTGATATATAGGAGGAAAAAAGGCAGAACTTGTTTCGTTATATCCTGGTGTAAAAAACAAGTCCAAAAGCATAAGTTGACTTTTGTTCTTATTTGACATTTTCTTTTATTCGACTAGAAAATATGCCATCATGGTTAACAAAATGCAAGACAAAATCGTTTACAAATTCGTAAATATTTGTTTTACTATTTGTTTTTCCTATTTTCAGCACTGAGTTCATTCACAGACGTCGAAGAAAATCTAATCCAAAGTCGAAAGTTTGATGTTTTCTTTTCTTTTCTTTTGTGTTTTTTTTTGTTTTCTGTGTGTGTGTGTGTGGAATTTATTTATTTGAAATAAATAATTGAATTCGAAACAAAGGATAAACAGCTGATATGAAGCAAAATTCAATTTCCGTTTGGATTTTCTTTCTTTTGTACTCATTAATAACTCGAATTCATACTGAGATGAGACGGACTTGCTAGTTGATTTGATCATTTCGAAAAGAAAATGCGTGTTCGATACAGTATCGATGCTCTTGTAAGTTACTCTCAAGTTTTTGTTCACACAAAAAGAAAAACAGACAAATTTATTTTGAAAATCTTAGCAAAAGAATATCTACGATTATCATCAAGCAAATTCTCGTCGAGAATCATCACCAAGAAAACTACACAATCGATTTGATAAACTGATTGGAGTTGTCGAAGATTCATGTGCTGTTGTTCAAGCATTATTCGTTCGTTTAGTATTCATTCTTTCGACTTTAATCGCTGTTTGGCGTCTTGTCGAAGCAACGAAACAGAAATTCTATTGGTATCTTCTGTTATTATTGATCTTTCTTTTGATTGAAACATACATCACTGTTTATACACGAAAAGGATACGAATACAAATGGTTTTGTCCATCAGCATTTACGTATTTGATTGCGATTGTACCGTGTATTTGGTTGTTAGAATTACACGAAAGTCGTACATCAATTTCAGTCGGCAATCAAACAAAAATCTCATCACCAATTCATTTACGTCGATTTTCTATTCGAACAACAACAACAACAATTCCAATGACAATTGATGATGTCAGTGATTCGAATGAAACACATGTTGATGAATTCATTCGAATGCGACGAGCTCTACCAATTATTAATAAACATAATCTTTCTTTCGAAGAAATCTTGAAATCATCACAGGAATTTATTTTAATTGTAAATCGAACGAATCTTTCTTATGCAAATCGATTTCCTATCGAATGAATATTTTGTTTTTGTTTTTAGTTAAATCGACATTTAACTCTCGATGAATGGAATATGATTATCGAACAAATGACATTGTTAGTTTTGATTTTAAGTCGATGGTTATTACCCAAAGGCGAATTAACACGAGAAGAACTCTCACAATTGTTACTAGTAAATTCATTTCCTATCGAATATAAAAACTTTTCTTTCAATTTAAGGTTTATATTGGCATTGCTGCGGATATTATCGAATTTTTCGAAGTTTTCAAAGAACAAAAAGTAGATCCATGATTTTGAAAATGAAAAGAAAAGAAAACAATCAACGTTTTTCCTTTCGGTACTTTCAGGTTCGAACAACCGTTCATTTATGCATATTAATTCTTACACTTTGGACATTGAGTTTAGTTCAATTCTGTCTTGCATTTACGATTTCACGCGGTCGAAATAGTCGTTTCATAATCAAATCTAATTCAGAACGAAACTCATTTTGTAATCCATCGGATTTCTGGGGCATGTTCATATCATTATTTCTTCAAGATATACCATTTTTTTCATTTCGTTTGGTTCTAATTCTTCGTTATCAAATACTCTCGTATTCGACCGTATTTTTTACAGCTAAAAATGGTTTAATTATTATTCTTCAATGTTATCGAATGACAATTATTTTAGCAGCAACAATTTCGCAACCGAAACCGAACAATACAATTCGAATTCTTCAAACGAATAAACATCAACGAAATGGCGTTTAATGTCGAATGAAATCATATTTCTCAACAACAAAAAAAACAACTTTTCTTCAATCTGACGCTAATTCTTTTAATTAGAAAATATCGAAATCGGATAATATCGTCTTTAGCTTTTGATAATTAAGTTTTTTTTTCGCTTGAATCAAGAATAAGAATAGAAACGGCGAAGAGCGGTTTCTTTTCTTTATTCTTCACATTTTCCTTTCTCAAAAATAAAGAGTATGCTTTAAGGCAGAAGAATTTTTTTCCTTGGAAACAAAAAAGAAAACCGAAAGAAGTTTTTAAGTGTTCATCTCTATTCATCACAAATGCATTAAATCTTTTAATCATTCTAGCGTTAAATCTATTTTTATCATTCGATTAGAGATCGAACACATTTGGCACAAAGAAACCTTGAGATAAGAAAAAGAAGAAGATGAGCTATTTCGATGAAGTTAAATATCAATAAACTAAATTTCTCTAAGTGATAGATTGACATGAATCCTTAAGGATAATTAAGAGAAAAAGATTTCATTAGTCGAGTCTGGAGGGAAAAGAAAGAACTTTTGAAATTATCTTGATAACGTAAAATAGAGAAAAGTTCGAGTATAAATTAAATCAACTAAATGAATTCAATTGTTACTAAACAGAGAGACGAAGATGAAATTAACATTTATTTGTTTATTACTAATAGATAAAAATGAATAACAAATATTTTGTTACTGATAAACTTTAATTTAATTAAAAGATTGATATTTTTTATTTGATTTTCTTTCAATGACATTTTTATGTCTTGTCCTATGAAATAAGAAACTCTCGTTGATTTATCACGAATCAATTACTTTAACAGATTGGAACAATCACTTGATAGTTTTTTTTATCAAGTTTTTTGTGTTCCTATCCTGTCTGATTTCTATTGTTACATCATTTTATTTAATGTCTATTGAGAAATTGATTGATTATCAAATGTCGATTTCTTTTCTTTTCTTTCTCATAAAGATTTTACCCATCACAGAGAAATTGCTCGAGCATTGCGATCGATCGATCGATCGATCTATTGCGAGTAAGCACAAGCGCAGAAGGAGGTCTCCTTAATGTTGTTGCTTATTGCTTTTTACCAGCATAACAGAGAGAGAGAGAGAGAAGGAGACGAGCAAGAAGAAGACGAAGAAAAAGAAAGCACAGATGAGAAAAATCAAGACCGAAGAGAAGCAGAGACATAGAGAAAAAGAGTGTAAAAAAAGAATGACAATAATACTTCCAAATGCATACAAACAACATCCGTGCGTATATATACATATATATCTATCTATATACACATATAGAGATATATTAAATGCAGTAGTAGTAGTAGGAGAAGAGAAAAAAGATCGGGAATAGTGGATTTGATTTCTGTCTATAGATAGATGCTAAGCGAGTAATGAGGCAAGAAGACAGATTTTTGACATGAAATTATTTATGAACCAAATAAGTGCGTATATTTGCCATAAATGATAGATAGCTCATCGGCAATTCGAATAAATAGTGTTGTTTTGTATTTTTTTTTATCTTCGAGAATTCTTAAATACTCTTCAAATCTCGTTCGATTAGCATATCTGTTTGGATTTATCTATTTATCTATCTATTGATTTATCTCTCCACATCTCTTTTCTGATTTCTTCTTCTTCTTCTCGTTTTTTTTATATGCTTTTTTATTTTTTCGTTGATGATCATTGCCGTTTATCACTCATGATATCAAAAATTTGATGTTGGAATATTAGGCTATAACGAGCCTTTGACTGACAATTGTTCGGATATGGATGCGTTAATTGATCTCTGTTTCATCGTTTTCTTCTTTTTCGTCCTCGATGCGTCGAAGTTAACTCGCAATCTACCCATTCATTGTTGAAAGACGTGCGTGTCCTCCACATCCTCGACGCTTCTTCTTTTTTTATACGAACACATATCTAAGGAAATTGTCCCGGCGTTCGTACAATAACGACCTAAAACTATTGTCACCCTGTGGAGAGTATGAGAGAAAAACGAGAACTTCTTGCAAATAGGAGTAGTATTATTTTGAAAATCATCATCAGTGGTAGAAGCAAAAGACACACAGCATGCGCACACAAGCAGCAAATATTGATTGAAGGCGACAATTTTCTTTACGCTTCGCTCTTGTTCCTCCTGTCTCTCTTCTTAAAAGACAGGGGAACAAGCGTCTTTGATTCTTTGCCTCTCTTTCTTCAACTTTCCTCCTCCCTCCTCTCTTTGCTATCATCTTCTTCTTCGTCTTCCTGTAGATATCTATGGATAGAGATCGTTTCCTTTACTATAACTATGCATTTCGCGTGTTGTTGTGGCTGTTAGACTGGCGTATAACCCGTGCTCGTTATTCGCTTTAGTAATAAGTTGTTGTATTACAAAGTTCTCGAAGACAAGAGTATGAGAAACAGCAGGAAAAATTTTTCCCTTGCCGATTGATATTTTTCCGACATTTAGAAAAAAACCACGCTTACACTATACCTCTCTATTTGCCTGTAGTTTTTTGCCTTGAAAACAAAACATATATTGAAGATATAGAATGGAAAAGAAAATCTTTTCTATGTCTTGCCTGTTACTCTCATCGTTATTATCATCATCGTAATCAGCAACGCTGTTTTTCCTTTGTCGTCGGACGTAGTTGTTGTTGTTTTTATTATCATTATTGTTGTTGTTGTTGTCATTGTCGTCATCATCGACTTACAATTCAGTATTGTTCGTCAAGATGTTCGATAACTGTTACTACATCAGAATGTCTCTTCGTCTGTTTTCTGTTGTTATGTTGTTTTGCTTGATGACATTAGTTAGGGAACGCAAATCAGCATGAGATCGTTTCGAGATTTCTATGTTTTAAACAGTAGATACATATAAGTGTTTGCTCACAGTTTTCTTCCTTTCATATAATTATATTTAATAACAAAAAATGATTTGTTTCCTTGCGTTTAATATTCTAATATGTGTATACACACACACACACACACATAATAATGATATAGAGCACGTTTCAACCGATAGCAAGTATAAACGAAGAGAACGGCAAAAAAAAGAGGCGTAGGCATAAGGATAATCCCTAATGAACATCAATGGATGAGTGAATGATAGACAAGCAGGCAGGCATCGCTTGAGAGACGAAGTAAGTGAGGGACAAGAGCAGAGAGAGAAAGAGAGAGAGAGAGACTGGAAAGGAAAAAAAGAGAAAAAATCAGGGAAACGACGAAGAGGTAAGTATTCTACGAGTTTTTTGTCTGAGTTGTGCGCGCACAAGCATGTGTGCTTATGCTCGTTTATAATTGAATCAATTGAGTGGCAGTTGTATAGTAGTGAAGTGATGATGTTTGGTGATTGAATTCTCGATTTGTCGCCCACATTATTACTACTACCGTTTGCTACCGCCTGAATTTTTCTTTCTCGACATCATCTTCTATTTCTATTCGATTTTTTTTCTCTCTCTCTCCTTCTTCTTGTGCTAACCGTTGCGCCGATGTTGTTGTCGTTGTTCCGGATGAAAATATATTTCCTTTTTTTGATATTATAAAAATCGATAAGTTAAGAAAGAAAGAAAGAAATTTTTTATGTCGATTTCTAATTTTTTCTATATTTTTTTTTCATCTGCATCTTTAATTATTAAGACGATTTCTTTTTTTTTATTCAGGATGTGAGCCGTGCAATTGTTGAGTGTGGCTCGTTCATGATGCGTTCTTGTCGTCTGTTAGCATCATTACTAATCGTATTCACGTCATCCATTTTTGCTTATGGAGTTGCAATTCCTAATCAATATAATGTCTCCTCCTCCTCTTCTCCTCAAACATGCTCAAAAGTTCGAACAAATTGCACACAAGATGGTTTATTAATTCCTCTATGGCGTCCTCAATATGGAATATCCATTGGAGATCGAATATCACGTGCTATTGTCTACCTATTAGCACTTATATATTTATTTATTGGTGTTGCAATTATCTCAGATCGTTTTATGGCTTCAATCGAAGTTATTACTTCACAAAAACGTGAAATACGTAAGAAAAATCCCGATGGAACTATATCAATAACGACAGTTTCGATTTGGAATGAAACTGTTTCGAATTTAACTTTGATGGCATTGGGCTCATCGGCGCCTGAGATTCTTCTTTCGATTATTGAAGTTGTTGGCAAAGGTTTTCGAAGTGGCGAGCTCGGTCCAGGCACAATTGTTGGCTCGGCTGCCTTCAATCTTTTCGTTATTATTGCCATTTGTATCGTAGCAATACCGGTCGGTGAAGTTCGTCGAATTCGTCATCTACGTGTCTTTTTTGTTACAACTGCTTGGTCAATATTTGCCTACATATGGTTATGGGCTATTGTTGCAAAAATTTCGCCCGGCATTATCGACATTTGGGAAGGTACATTAACATTTCTATTTTTTCCATTAACGGTCTTCTCGGCATATATTGTCGATACGAAAGTCGGTCAATTCATACGTATACGTATTACATCTCAAAAGCAAGTTCTACAATTAGATAATCATACATCAGCACAATTACAATTAACTAACGAACAGTCAGGTTTAAATGATGATAACGAACGAAAAAGCATGATGGATAGTACAGTGAAAAATTCGGCATCACAATCAATAAGTGATCTACATGGAAAGAAATCGAATTCAATACAAAAATCGATTTCAGGCGGAATCTTTGATCAAACAGGCAGCACAACAGGTGGCCTAGATGAATCGATTCTATCTGATCAGATTGAGGCACAACGTCGACAAGAATTTATCGATATTTGGAAGCAATTACGTAAACAATATCCTAATCATGATATGCATACATTAAATGATATGGCCGCCGTAGAAATGATGAATCGTGTGCCGAAATCTCGAGGTAAAATCGAACTATTACAATTGATCAAAATATTGATAACGAGATTTTTCCTTTCTCATATAGCATATTATCGTATACAAGCAACGAAACGATTAGGTGGTGGTGGTAATATTAAAAAGAAATTATTAGAAAAATTAAATGAGCCCGAACAAGTGCCATTAACTGAAAAACAACAATTAATTCAAGATATCAATCCTCATATTAGTAAAATCCGTTTCGAGCCAAGTCACTATACAGTTCTTGAAAATGCTGGTTATGTTACATTGCATGTTCAACGCTCCGATGGCAATCTACGGAATACAGTCTATGTTGATTATGCAACTGAAGATGGTACGGCTACTCATGGAGCGGATTATGAACCGGCTGAAGGTACACTTATTTTCTACCCGATGGAAACACACAAACAAATCCAGGTGAAAATTATCGACGATGAAATATTCGAAGAAGGTAGAGTTTACTCGTTTCTTTCGAAGAGAAACATTTTTTTTCTTTTGGTTAGATGAACATTTCTCAGTTAAATTAAGTAATCTAAAAATCAAGGATAACCAAGGTCAATTAACGCCCGGTGCATTTGATAAGAGCGTTCAATTAGTCGAACCATCGACGGCTGTCGTTATGATTATCGATGATGATCATTCGGGAATGTTCGTTTTTGATACCGATGAAAAAACTGTCGTCGAATCGGATCGTTCAGTTGAAGTTAAAGTTCTTCGTACGTCAGGTGCTCGTGGTCGTGTATGTATACCATATACAACTGAAGATGAAACGGCAGTCAATCAACGAGATTATGTTGCGACTAGTGGAGAAGTTATTTTTGAAAACAATGAAAGCGAGTATGTTGATATCTAATGTCACTGAAAACATCTGTCACAAAGTACTGCCAATCAAATACTTGAAATTAGTTCTCGTTCGGTGAGAATATGAAGAGGCAACGTTTTTTTTATTTTTTTACTTAATGAGAATTCGACTCGTACGTCTGCTAAATATTATGTCAATAAATAAAAAAAACGAGTGCAAGTGTCTCGTTCGAGACCAGCAATCGGATTGATTGAGTCGTTGACAGAGGAAAGCTCGAGTTCTGTTTGCTTTGCACTTGTTCGAATGAAAATCGATAAAGTAATAAGAACAAAAGAAAACGGATCTATTGTGATTCTTTATTATTATGTGTTATAGAAAAACGATTACAATTGAAATCATTGATCGGGATCAATATCAACGTAATGAAACATTTCTTATTCGATTAGATCAGCCGACATTGATTCAAGATCCTGATGATGTCGAACGATTGGGTAAAATGATAAGATATGACAAGAAAAAGAAGAACTAATGACTATCATCGTTTTTCGTTCGATTTCCTTTATTTAGATATGACGGAAGAAGAAAAATTAATTGCCGAATTAGGAAAACCAAAATTAGGCGAAAAGAATTCAATACGAGTTCGAATTCGTGAAAGCAAAGAATTCAAAGTATATAGAACAAAGAAAAATCGCTAATATTTCTCCTAATTTCTTTCTTTCTTTCTCTAAACAAAAAGAATGCCGTTGATAAGGCTTTGTATCGTGCCAATACTGCTATTCTTATTGGTACATCATCATGGTTAGAACAATTCAAACAAGCATTCAGTGTCAAAGAAGACGATGATGATGATGATGTAATTGAATCAGGTGATTCCAATGAGAACACTGATCAACAGTTAACATGCAAAGATTACATGTTACATTTCATAACATTTTTTTGGAAGTTTCTATTCGCATTCGTACCGCCAACAAGTAAAGAATGTCTTGTTTAAATTCTTGATCAAATAACATTCCATATTTTGTGTTGTTGCTTTTTCTAACCAGATTTAGCTGGTGGATGGATATGTTTTTGTGTATCGATATTAATTATCGGTGCTTTAACGGCCGTTATCGGTGATTTAGCTACACACGTAAATATCAATTAATAACGACAATAATAATAAAACAAAAACTAATTGATTTCTGTTCTGTCTTGTTTTATCGTTTAGTTTGGTTGTACAGTTGGTCTTACAGATACAATGACAGCCATTGCTTTCGTTGCATTAGGGACGTCATTACCAGGTTGATTGAGATTAATGTTTGAGAACTATTTATTTGACATTGACTTATTTAGATACATTTGCCTCGAAAGTCGCTGCGGAACATGATAAATACGCTGATAGTTCAATAGGAAATGTCAATGGATCGAATGCTGTGAATGTTTTTCTTGGTATTGGTTTACCATGGGCTATGTCAGCATGGCATCATTTTTTTCATAATACGCAATTTACTGTCGAACAAGGATCTTTATCATTTAGTGTCACTATATTTTGTTCATTTGCAGGATTTGCTGTGGTACTTTTAATGATAAGACGTTTGAAAGTATTCGGTGGAGGTGAATTAGGTGGTCCAACACGGTATCGTTATATATCAAGTCTAATATTTCTTCTACTTTGGATTGCATATTTGGTATTGAGTGGCCTCGAAAACTATTGTCATATCAATATTTAACGAAATAAAATCAAACAAAGCAAAACGAACAAATAGCACAACATTCACGTCTTTCCGTCAAAATGCGTGTCTGTATTAGTGTGTATCTGTGTGCGTGGTTTTATTTTCTTCTTCTTCTTCTTTTTTTGTTCATGTCGGTATATAATTTATTTTTTTTCTTGCTGTTTGTTTATTGTCTCACTTTTACACACAAAGAAAAAATAATAATAGAACAGAACGGTGCATACGAAAAAAAACAAAAACCTATTGAGCTGAATTCAAAGGTACATCATGAGCTACTTCACTTTCGAATTCACTTAACTGTCGAGTCGTTTTACTCAATGTATCGATAGAAATTCGTGGAGGTAGTTTTTTCTTAACTCGACAAAGTTTACCTTGCAGTAATTGATAGAACAGAATCAGATAGAATGGCAATGGAGATAGAAAAGCCACAATTATCGGTATGACAGTTGTTTGAGAATTTTCCGGCGATGGCAATGAATAGAATAAGACCATGACTGCAATGCCAATATTTTGTATTCCTGTTTCGATAGCGATCGTTAACGTACGTTTCCAATCTTGTCGACAAATCCATGCAAAACAGCCGCCTAAGATAAAACCTAACCATGGTAATAACGGTGCTGTTAGTGCAATACGAAGGCTAACATAATTTCGAAGATAAAAATTTACGATTGCACCAAAAATAAAAAAATAAGCGATCAAAATAATTAACATTGTTTTGAAGATTTTTTCGACCCATTGTCGCGATTTCGGAACGAAATAAACAATCAACATACCGATACCTAACGGAACAATAATCGTCAATAATGACAACATTAAATTTAAAAATGGTATAAAAATTTTCAAATGACGAAGATAGGCGACTTGTCCGAATGTGTACAACCAAAATGGCATCATAATAAACGACGCTATCGTCGAAGCAAACGACATAAATGCTGACAAATTCAAATCACCATCGAATACAACCGTCCATTGATTCGATTGACTACCACCTGGACAACAACCGACAACGAACAGACCAAGACCGTACACAGCTGGATAGGCGAACAATTTCGTGATTGCAAAAGCAATCAATGGCATGAATATATACTGAGCAATGAAACCGATTGCGACTTGAATCGGTCGACGAATTAATTCTTTGAGAATTTTAATATCCAGTAACATTCCCATTTGTATTGATATAAACATGATTATATACGGAATGGCTATTTTAAATATTTTATCAATGATACGTTGTGGTTGAGAAACGAAAATAACAATTGAACAATTAATTTCATGTGCGTAATTTGTTCGAGTAAACATTCGTATTGAATAATCCATCGAAGTTATGTTCATATGTGAACCATAGATTTTATAATTTAATTGGAAATCATTTGTTAGATTGGAAGTATTGAGATAAAATCGTTTATTGATCATCGATCGATCATTATGAAATTTTGCGATAGTTTTATCAGCAATTTTCGCTCGAATAGATAATCTTTCGAAATTAAATTGTTTTAATCGTATTTGATTTATATTTAAACGTATAATCTTGGTTGAAAATAGTGGAATAATATATTTATCCTGAATGCAAAGATTTTCATGTGAATAAACGAAAAAACAAGTAAAAATCAATAATTTCAACATAGTTGATTAGTTAATTTGCGACAAAATAAATAATCGAACATAAGAAAAAAGAAAAGAAAAGAAAATCATGAAATATCGACGTTCTTCATGATTGCTCTCCTAGGTTTGATTCGTTCTTTTGTATGAAACAATCAAAAGCTCACCTTGATTTATATGACAATCAAACTATTTGACGCAGAAAATGAAAAGAAGAAAAAATGAATACATTTATTTATTTATTTATTCGAAACACTAATCAGTTACACAGCAAAAATTGTGTTTATTTCGATGGTTGCATTAGATTTTGACAATGATTATATTCTCGTTGGGTACATAAATCTTTACATTGAAGAACAATTGTTCGTGCTTTAAGTATACGTTTACGCAGATTTTCCATACTGGTTCGACTTCCAGCATACGATCGTCGAATATCTGATTTCATGATATGAAGAATTTCCAATAGATACAAATATTTTTCAGCTAAAATTGTCGATTGTGAATGTGCATTTGTTAGATATCGATAATGTTGTAAACGTTTATTTGTTGTTATTGAATTCATTTGATAGATAAGCGCCAATTTAAAGCAATGAACATTGTTGTTTATCACGAAATGGATTATCTTTTGGCGATTGAAAACCAACGACAAGTGCGTCACTTGATTGATGATCGGTAATATATCGAATGAGATCCTTACAAACAATTGAAACTTTCGTACGTTCACGTCGAGCTTCTTCACGTAACTGTTCACATAAACGACGTTGAGTTGCATAGGCATTCTGAGCATGATCTTGAAAACAATATGATAACGATCATCAATTTACTATTCTAATATTTCAACTTACATTCAGGTGCATAAGATCGAGATGAAGTAAAATTATCCGACACACGACGATTTGGAAATGACTCATGGTGTGTAAGTAATTGATGCGATATACTGTTCGTTGCTAATTGAGTCGACATAGAGAATCAATCTAATGACCAAACGATTTTTATTGTTGTATGAATTCTTGGAAGCTTTTTCTTTTTTTGTATTGAAAAGCAAAAGTATGTGTTGTTCGAGTAAGAATAGAAATTGTAAATGGATCTTTGAAAAGAGAAGAAAAACGAGAGAGAGAGAGAGAGAGAAGAGTTCCTTTTTCTTTTTCTTTGCATTCAAAAGATAGCTTTTCTTTCGGCGTTTTCTCTACTCATCTATCTGAGTTCCGACATGCCCAGATCATAGAACTAAAATGAAAAAAGACCATTAGTTCCTTTCTTCTTTTTTTTTCTTTTTGAGAGTAATTGCATGCAAAAGATAGACATGAAAAGAAGATGCTGACACGCAAGAGAATCACTTGAAACTTTCTTTCGTGTGGAAATGTTGAATACAAAACTAATTATTTCTCGGAGAATACTAGCTATCGATCTATGATTGCATGAGAGTTAATCTCGCAGAACGTTTTTCTTTCGTTCTTTCTTTTATTATCTGTTTATTTATTTATTAATTTTGTGAAAATGAATACATTGCTAAATGTTCAATATCTTCTTTCAAGACAACCGTCATACCCATGAATAGATGAGAACCGATGTGACAGTGCAAGAGCCAAAGACCGGGATTATCGGCAATGAAACGCATTTTTATCCAACCACACGGTTTGAGATAATTACTTGCGTTTCTATTTGGAGTTGTATGAGAATAGGATGTTGCATGAAGTGTTAATGAATCACGTAGAACTGGACTTTGAACAGACGTTTGAATATTAGCTGATGAATTATACAAACCTTCACCTCTCGAATAGATCCAAAATTTATGCCCATGTAAATGAAATGGATGTGATTCACAAACTCCATTGGTTGCAACCGTATTTTGTAGAACAACGTCAATGATTTGATTTTGTTTAATAGAATAAATCACATCCAATGGTAGATTATCTTCGATACCATTGTATAGATCATGCAGCAAGGGTCGAGTTAAATTCGATAAACGTACTTTTTCTAGTGTACCATTATTGGTATACCAACGTATACCTTTCAAACCGTCTGGTGTATATCCTTGATAGTTATAGAGATAGATTTCTTGATCAGCTGAATGATACGGCATTTGATCGATTGGAAGAAGACTTTCAAATGGATGATCTTCTGCAAATGAAAGTAATTCACTGTTATCAGCTAATGAAGGGATTGGATAAGTTGATGACCAATTAGTTGGAACAGTTGTGAGAGTATTATATTTTAATAAACCAGTACAACTAGAAAATAAAACACATATAAGTTTGTCTATTTCGAATATAAAAACGAAATCTTATTATACTTCGATCCATTGACTAATGTTCGCCAACGGATGGATAATTGCATAAGATAGTGCCGGTTTGGGCGTCGTTTTGTTTCGATAATAACAGCATATCTCTGGCCGGATGAGAGTTCGAGCGATGTGACATTTTCTTTTGGTTTAATTAATGTTCCATCGACTTCAACAACTGTCATCGGATGTTCATCAATACCAAAAACAACAGTTGATAGAGTCGTCGCACCAATTAAACGTAATAGATATTTCGTATTTGGTTCGACATTTAAAACAAACTCTCGTTTACCATTGATAAGTAAATATGTTGGTTCACCTTGCCAAACAAATGGTGTGGCTAGGAGACCCTGTTCTTGAGCTAGACGACCAGGCGAAAACCATAAGTCAGAGAACAACAATGGGCCTGACGAAGGTTCGGCAATCATCCAAGGCTTTCGTCGATCATGAACGATCAAAGCACCGAATGCTGTCACCGATTGTAAACCAGCATGCGAATGATAAAAATATGTTCCGGCTGGATAAGCACGAAAAACGTACGTAAACGTTCGTTGGCTTTCAATTGGCATTTGAGTAATATATGGAACACCGTCCATGTGAGGTGTTTCACGAACGAGCATGCCATGAAAATGAATTGCTAATCGTTCACTTGCTGGCAGATAATTTGTCACGTGAATAACGAGAATATCATTCAATTGAGCTTCGATTAATGGTCCCGGCATTTGATTATTAATTAGAACAATCGAAGAAGAATTTGCATCATAGGAAACATTCAAATGATAAACAACACGACGGTTTACAATGCCTACGGCATTAATCAACGGGATAATCGACAGCAAAATCAACATTCGATTCAACATGATTAGAAATACGTGCAATTTGACGTTTCAAAATATACTCTCGTTTCGGTTCGATATACATACACGGTGTCTATATATAACACACTTTCATTAATTATCTTTTTTTGATTGAAATATGTTTGATGTTTCATTTGACACGATTAATCAATTTTCTATTGGCCTATACGAATATCACATGCCAACAAAACTCAACGTTTTCAGTACAATCACTTGGCTACAGGGTGTGTTTTTGTTATTGAATATCAAACAAAGAAATCTAATGGTATGACTGTGTATCGGCATTCATCCGTATCGAATTGAATTTACTTCATCAGAAAACAGGTTAAAATATCCTCCGAATGGAACTAATTGTCAAACGAAACGATCGAAATAGTTCCCATCATTTAATCAATTTAAATGTAGAATAAAATCAAAATGAATGTGAAAGAGAAAGAATCTCGCGTCCTATTACACAATGATTCATCGATAAACACTCGACAATAAAATTTTTTAAAAAAAAACTCGCTGTCAAATATGTTCTCTGCCAATGCGCAGTCTTAAAACCAGAGAAAGGAAAGAAAAAAAGAAAAAAAGGTCGTTCTATGATTCAATATATTCAAAATTCTGCTAGTGCAAGAAAAAAAATCTTTTTTTCTTCTTCTTTTTATTTTATCGTCACATACGTATATAGTTTTCTTTTTTTTTCTTGACAACAATTGAATCAATCGCAACGATTTAACAACAGTCAGTCTTTTTTCTATCGAACGCTACAATGACAACGTCACCAGCAGCAGAAATCTCAACAATTGAGCAATTGAGTATTAGTAATCCATCGTATGTTGGCGATCCAAGTGATCCAACAGGAGAAATTGTTGATGATGATATTCTACCACCGATTCCGTTCGATCGACAAGCTCGTCCTCAATCGACTCGAACTGTTCGTTCGACAACAAGTCGATCATCAGTGAACAATCTCGATGGACGCGTGACTTGTCTCGATTATCAAGCATCGAAATATTTCTCTTACAAAGTAAAAGCAAATTTTCAAAAATTCCAATCATACGTTCAATTTCGTTCCCAGGACCAAGGTTTCGAAAAAGCTCTCTTTAGCATTCAAAAAGGATTCTTTCCTTTGGTTGACTACACCGAAGAATACAAACGTGATCTCATGAAACGATCATGGTTATTGATCGAGTAATTCATTTGAATATTTTGTTTTTCGATTTGAATTGACTATTTGAATCTAGTATCGATCATTGGGATTTACATCGTGAAGTGATTGTTATTCTCATGGAAAATCATATTCTAATTGTTCGTTATAATTTCATTCGAGAACAAATCATCTACACACAAGCCATTCGTTTTGATGATATTCGTTCGGTTACCTTTGGCCCGTGTGCTCATCCTGATAAATCTCTCATGAGGTTCGAGAACAGCACATTTCTTGTGCTTTTTTTTTAAAACAAATTTTTAATTTCTAGTCAATATTTATATGGTGGAGTTCGAATCGTTCATGGCAATGAACCATCGTTTCTCCAACGATGGAATCCAGCGATTCAAGTTAAATATCATACATTCGTCTCTCATCATTTAGCGTACAATGATAAAGAACGTGAAACAACGTATTTCAATTGTGATGAATTTATTCAATCACTTGACATGGGTAAATGATGAATTCATTTTCAAATCGATTTTTCTATTGTTTTTGTAGCTTTGAATGCATATCGTCAAGAGAAAAATGAAAGTCGACTCGAATTCATCGAAGATAAAATCGTCATTCAGAGTTATGCAAATCTTTGGTCGGTTTTATACAATCAAAATATGTTCGGGTTTAATCGCGATCGAAATGGAGCCAATTGGTAGAAACTCGAGTTTTTTTTGTTTTTATTTACACAAAATAAAATAAATCTGACAATTTCTATTGTTTTTGATCAGCTAATACACCAAGCCAAATGATATTTTGATGTAGTTTTTTCATATAATCAAGCAGATTCTCATTATAACCTTCGTTTTGTAATTCTTTTATCGTTCGAATGAGAGCTGCATTTTCGCGAAGTAGCTTAAAACAGAAAGAAAAACCTTTTCTTTTTAATAAAACGAAAAGATAAATGAATATTTACATTTGTTACTGTCTGTTCATCGCCGGGGTAATTCAAACCGGTTTGAGGATCAGTGAGAAATATCTTCGACATGATTGTATTGTGAATGAATGAATGAATTCTCTCGGTTGAAAAAAGACAACCAATAAGTAGACATAGATGACGCTCAAAAACAAATGTTTGTTATGTCATTGAAGAATGTTTGAGTGAATGAGTATCGAGAAAAAAGAATAAATTGGATCATGGCGACAAATCTACTTCGAAAATGTCGTTTCAATATTCAATTAAGACAATACTCAAACACGAAATCACGTTTAGACAATGGACCGGATTTCGAATATTTTCTTAAACAATCGAATTCGAATGATTATCAAGGAAATTTAATTTTACGCAAAGGTGAACAACGTTTACGAATACCACCGTGGTTAAAAACAAACATACCTGTCGGTGAAAATTATGCAAAATTAAAAAAACAATTAGGTCAACTCAATTTAAATACAGTTTGTGTCGAAGCTAAATGCCCGAATATTGGTAAAACGATAACATCAATAACCTTGAAAGTAAAACATTATTTGTTTTCTTTCAGGTGAATGTTGGAATGGTGGCGAAGATCGTATTGCAACGGCGACGATTATGTTATTAGGCGATGAATGCACACGTGGCTGTCGCTTTTGTTCAGTAAAAACGTCGCGTAAACCTCCACCACCCGATCCTAACGAACCATTAAATACAGCGAATGCCATATGTTCGTGGGATATCGATTATATCGTTTTAACGTCAGTCGATCGTGATGATTTATCAGATCAAGGCGCATCACATATTGCTCAAACGATAAGTCAAATAAAAAAGCAAAAACCTGATCTTCTTGTCGAATGTTTAACGCCAGATTTTCGTGGCGAAAAAACATGCGTTGAAACAATTGTTCGATCGAAGTTAGATGTCTACGCACATAATCTTGAAACTGTTCGTCAATTACAATCTCAAGTACGCGATCATCGTGCAAATTTCGATCAATCGTTAAGTGTTCTTCAATATGCCAAAGAATTGAATCCGAATTTAATCACAAAAACATCGTTAATGTTAGGCCTCGGCGAGACAAACGAACAAGTTCGAGAGACAATGAAAGAAATACGATCGAAAGCGAATGTCGATTGTTTAACATTGGGACAGTACATGCAACCAACAAGACGACATTTGAAAGTCAAAGAATATATTCGACCGGAAGTTTTCGAAGAATTGAAAACATTCGGTGAATCAATCGGTTTTATTTATGTTGCAAGTGGACCATTGGTTCGTTCGTCCTATCGAGCTGGCGAATTCTTTCTTAAAAATATTATTAAAACTCGTCGATCGCAAAAACAAGCGATTAACACTTGATTGTAAAGAAAAAGAAAATAAAACGAAAAACTTTTCGCTTGTTATTGATTTTTTGTTTGTGCTCACGTCGTAGATTCTGATTTTTTTGTTTCTAGATGATACCTCGACATCTCTATTGGTCATTATACCGTCGTCGAAATAAATTGCTCATTATTTTATTTGTTATTGTGTTCTTTGTATTTTTCAATTATGAAAGTAAAAATAATCCGTCGTCAGCAACTGCCAATCAAAATTATAAAACAAAACGAAATGTACAACGAGCAAAAACACGTATTAATCGGGAAACCTATACGATTCCTGAGCAATGTCGAGGTTGTCCAGGAGAAAATGGTGCTGGTGTTTCGTTGACAGTACGCATAGGATTGATTTGTTTTTATTCGTAAAAAATCAGTTGTTTTGTTTTGTTTTGTTAGGCCGAAGAGTCGAAAGATTTAGATGTTGTTATGAAAAAAGAATTTTTTAATCTACGTGCAAGTGAAAAAATCTCATTGTGGAGATCAATACCGGACACTCGAGAATCAGCGTAGGTTGAAACGAATAAAGAGAGAGAGAGAGATATGGAGGAAAGAGTTTGATTGATAATTTAGATGTCGACAAGTTGATTATTCAATGGATTTGCCGAGTGCATCGGTCGTGATTGTATTTAAAAACGAACGTTGGTCACCAGTTCTTCGAACAGTTTATTCAGTTTTAAATCGTTCGCCGAAGCATTTATTGAAAGAAGTGATCTTAGTCGATGATCAATCTGATATCGGTAAATGTGTTCATCGAATGGCAACAACATGTTTTCTTTTGGTTTCAGAGGAAATGGGTCAACCATTAGATGACTATTGTGAAGAACACTTTGGAGAACTAGTGAGAGTTCTACGAGCACCAACGAGATTAGGTTTAATTAAAGCGAAAAACTATGGAGCAAAAAATGGTTTGTTTCAATTCGTGAATAGAAATATTCATTTGAAGGGCTTGTCGTTCTTTTTTTTCGATGAATAGCTACGGGTGACGTTGTCGTTTTTCTTGATGCACATTGTGAAGCGAATGCCGGCTGGTGAATATTCATTGTTTACATAATTTATTTGACTTTCTCGTTGAATTTTATAGGCTTGAGCCACTTCTCCTTCGAATCAAACAGAAACGTTCAGCTATCCTATGTCCGAGTATCGATATGATCAGTGATCAAAACATGGCCTATAGTGTAAAACGAACTTGTTCTATAATTTTTTGTTTAAATTGAAATTGATTTTGTTTTTTTAGGGCACAGGCACAGGTAGTGTTGGTGGTTTTTGGTGGTCATTACATTTCAATTGGATTCCAGTACCGGATAGAATTCGTAAAGCACAACAATCTCGAACAGATCCTTATCCGTAGGTTTTTCTTTTTGTTGTTGTTGGACAATTTAATGGATTTTTTACGATATTTAGTTCGCCAACAATGGCCGGCGGACTTCTTGCAGCACATCGAGAATATTTCTTCGAAATTGGTGGCTATGGTAAATTCATAAATGAAATCGAATTCGAAAAACTAAATTGTTGTTTTGTTATTTTAGATGAAGATATGGAAGTAAAATAAAAGAAAATCTTTCTTGTTGATGATTGTACATCGAATTATTTTGATTAGGTTTGGGGAGGTGAAAATCTCGAAATCTCGTTTCGTGTTTGGATGTGCGGCGGTAGTCTCGAGTTCGTTCCATGTTCTCGTGTTGGTCATATCTTTCGTCCTGGTCATCCGTATAATATGACAGGAGCCAAAGGTAAAGGCGATGTTCATGGTCGAAATTCCATGCGTTTAGCTGAAGTATGGATGGACGATTACAAGAGATTCTATTACATGCATCGACATGATTTGAAAGTAATTGAATTTCGATGAATAAAAAGCGTTTTGATGAACATTTTCTAATCATCACAGGGAAAAGATTACGGTGATGTTGAAGAACGTAAACAAATTCGTAAACGTTTGAATTGCCATTCGTTTAAATGGTATTTGGACAATGTTTTTCCGGAGAAATTTATTCTCGATGAAAATGTTCATGCATTTGGCGAAGTAGATTGTCTATGTTTGATTTTTGAATATAATTATTTGTTTTTGTAATTAAGGTACGAAATCCAGCGACGAAATTCTGTTTAGATACTCTGGGCAAAGATGAAAAATCAACCGTTCCTGTTTCGATTTACTCGTGTCAAAATGGCGTCTCAGCAAATCAATATTTTTCATTAGCAAAAGACGATCGTCTACGTCGAGAAGATGTCTGTTCGATTAGTTCTGATTCGTCAAGTGTTATTCTAACGAGCTGCAATTACGGAGATCGTAACCAAAAATGGACACATGAAAAGGTAGAACATTGTTTTTCTTTTTGTTTCTATTCATTTGATTTGGTTTTTGTTCAAAGAATGGTCCTATTGTTCATCATCCTAGTAATCTTTGTCTCGATGTCGAAGGTTTAAATAATAACGATCAGATTCGATTGAAACAATGTGAACCCAATAAACCAACGCAACAATGGACATTCGAACACTATGCAAGTTAACACTCATGACATTCCGATAGGTTTTATTTTCATGTACTGAACAGTACAGTTTCTCGTTTATTTTCTTTTCTACATTCGTGATAATCGTTTGTTTTTTTTTCCAACTTTTAATTTATCATTGCTTTTCTTCTGTCAAAATCAAAATTGGCCGTCTTTTATTTCTGTTGTTAGCTGTTTATTTAAATAATAAAAATCATTCCATTGATAGAAAAAAAAAAGAGATCTTCTTAATTGGTTGGTTGTGAGTCATTGATTGTGTAATTGCATCATCATAACGAAATCTAACGAGGGAAAAATTTGTTTTCTCCTTCTTCTGTCTTCGATCGAGATTTCGAACATTTGAATTTTATTGTAGATCAATGGCAAATACAAAAAAGTCGAGTACAGCTAAGAAAAGTCAAGGTGTAAAAAAGCAAAATTTGAAGAAGAAAACTTCGACAACTCAAATCACCATTCCAATAGTTCCATCATCATCAAACGCCACTATGACCAAAGAAAAATTCTCATTGAGTAATTTAATTCACGAGCCATCATGGACTAAACATTTACAAGCGATTTTTCAATCGAAAAATTTCGAAAAAATCGAAGAATTTCTTAATAATGAATGGTCACAAGGAAAAGTTACTTATCCACCGAATCATCTCATTTTCGAAGCATTCAATCAAACGCCATTCGACAAAGTCAAAATCGTTCTTCTCGGCCAAGATCCATACCACGACGATGGACAAGTAGAATTATATCAACAATTTTTTTATTTCGATTCAGAAATTAAAAAAAATACTTTTAGGCACATGGATTAGCTTTTTCAGTACCGAAAACAATCAAAACTCTGCCACCATCGTTGAAAAATATTTACAAAGAACTAGCAAATGATATTTCAGGTTTTAAAATTCCAGACCATGGTTGTCTTGGTAAATGATTAAATTATTCATTTCATTTCCATGAAATCCTTTTTTCTGATAGAAAAATGGGCTCGAACAGGAGTACTTCTTCTTAACACTTCGTTAACTGTTGAGTACGTTCAATTAGTCGATAAGAAAAATAATTTTTTTATGATTCGAAATGTTTCTTTTTAAAGACCTCATCTTCCTAATTCACATTCTCGTATCGGTTGGGCACAATTCACTGATAGTATTATCAAACTTCTTTCCGATAACCGTCAAGGTAATTTTCATAGGATTGTTTTTCTTTTTTGACCGAATCCTATTCGTGTTAAACTTCTAGGTCTTGTTTTTCTTCTTTGGGGTGGATTTGCTCATTCAAAAGAGAAACTCATTGATCAAACCAAACATACCATCATCAAAACAGCGCATCCATCACCTTTATCATTCAAAAAATTCTCGAATTGTAAATGTTTTTCACTTGTCAATGCCGCCTTGTCAAAGCACGGTCAACAACCGATCGATTGGTCTGTTGACTAAAAGTGCAAACATATCGTTGACATGTATATTTTTGATTGATGATTATATATATTTCGATAATAAACAAGAGCAAGAAAAACACACAAACTACCTATGAACAAAATTGCGATCGAGAAAGAAAAACAAGAAGAAATGAGAACGAAGATTGAGCATAATCACGGGCGAGAAGGAAATCAATTTGATTTTCTTTTGTGTCACCGGTTTAGAAAGAAGGACATTTTTTGTTGTTTGCTTTATGATAAGAGTATCTTAGGAGTATCTAGATTGATTATTAGTGTCAGCTGCTTCGTCTTCACTTGATGATGATGGTGATGTTGACTCGGAGGAAGATTGTTCTTCTTCTTCTTCGTCTTCAGTATCGCTTGTTTCATATTTATTTGCCTGCTGATCTTCTTCACTAATTGTCGAAACTACACGCGGTCTAAATATCGAAGAACAAAAACAAATTTTAAAATTAAATAGAAAATCGATTGAAAAGCACGACAAAACAGAGAGATAGAATCACAATAGAACAAAATATATCTACCAAATCTCTCGTATTGTTCTCATGATACGAATATATGAAGACCTGTAGATTAATTACGATGATTTGTTTTTGTTAGAGAAAAAAGAAACTTAAGATCAATTTGTTAGACATACTGATTCGAACAAACAACATCTTCCGGAGAAGAATTCGAGCGATTACGCGGTGCCATATCGAACATATTAGTACTTAAAAGATTAGTTTGTACAGAGCTAAATTATTAATTAAGTCACATTTTTTTTTTAGAAAAAAACGATTAGTCGGTTTTATTCGACGACATACTTATCAGAAGTAAAAGGATTTAGTGAAGTAAACGATGGCGTCGGTGGATGAATGTTAATTGCATGAGGAACTTGAGAGCTCATTGAACGAAATGGAGGCACAGGTGCTTGAATTGTTTTCTAGAAAATATCAATCGAATGCTCGAAGTATGGTTCGAAAGAAAGCTTTTGTTTTTACTGTCGATCGAGTTCGATTGTCTTTTGTTGACGAAGCCGACGTTCGAACTAATGCCGATATTGCATCCGGCGATGTTGGTGTTTGTGAATGTTCACTATGCGTTTGACTTGAGGGTGATGATATCGATGATGAACGATTTGAAAAAACATTGAAAATCTTCGAAAATGCTCGTTTTTTCGTCTGGCCAGGCGATGTTCGACCTGTTGTCGGCGTATTTGAACTATCGTTTGCTCCAACAGTTGAACTACTCGGCGTACTATCACTTCGATTGTATGCTCGTGTTTCAATCGGATGATTTTGTTCTCCATAGGGAATCATAAAGTCTGGCAATGGACCAACAATAAACAATTGCGAGAGTTTTTTTATTTCTTCTAATTTAATTCGTTGTCGAGGTTCATAAATATGTGTACGAAGACTTGGAGATTCGATTGCAACATTCACTGCATTGAGCAGAAGAGTTAGAAAATATTTTCGAAACAATGCATCGCTCTTAAAAGTTCCACCAGGTGGATCGACAACAGATGTTATATCATTTCGACGCCAGATACCAACCTAACAACAAGAAAAAAGCGTTGTCAATATGTCGTTTTCTTTTTTCTATTCGATGAAATTACTTTGTAATATAACTCTCTTTCGATAATGATAGGTTGAACAATAATATAGATTTGTGTTACACGTCCTGGAATGAAATCCGGCGAGAATACTGCTCCGACATCTTGAAAAACAATGCAAACAAATGCATTGCCAATTAAACCTTTGCGTTTAACACATTGTCCATTGAGTTTTGTCGTTGTTATTGGAATTAATGGTGCAATATTAAACATAATTTCATGATTTTCATGAACTGTATGATATGAGTATTCACCATGAGAATCTTCTTTAATATCTAAATCACCTCGATATTTAGTCAAGCCTTTCAATCGAACACGTTCAGCTAATAGATCGAGAAATTTGGTCATTTCAGGTGACATATGATCATTACCAAAGATTTCAAATTCGGACTGTTGATTGCATTGTTGATAAATAACGCCAATTTTACAATTAAATCTTTCGTCATTGTTTTTATCAAATGAATATAATTTTTCATTAGCCTATTGTTATCAAGAAAATACACGTCATTTTTTCTTTGTCACTCTTCTTTCTCACCTACTCACTTTCGGATCACCGATTGTTCCGTACGAATGAATACTTGTAAAATCTAATTTATTTAATAGCATTTGAAGAATATTATTTTCGTTTGTTTTATCAATTCGATCAGTTACATAACAATTACAATTCGATGTTCTAATCAATCGAACGTATTCGTTTAAGGAAAAAAAGTAAAATTCTCTTTACCGAATAATCGCATGAGCTTCACATACTTCGCCTGATTCATTTGGCTGATTTAAACAACGCAATGATGCTAAAAATGGGCCTTCAGCATAAAATTCACCATAGTAATTTGTGTGAAACTAATCAAAGAAGAAACACATATATCTACGTCTATTTTTTTGGTTTGACATAATCTGTAATTTACATACATGATTATAAAAGAGATCACGATACTTTTCTGAAATACAAATTGGCGTCGATGATTGGAGCGAAGTAAATTCTGCTGAACGACGATCGAGTACATAATCATCGAAGATAAACGTTGTCGAGCCAATCGAATCTTCGGTTTGTGATGAAAGTAATCGTTCACTACTAATTGATGGTATTAATTTTGGACCATCATTTGTGGATTTCTAACAGAGAAAATCAAATCGAATATGTGTGTGTGTGTGTTTGTCTCCTGTGATTGTTATAATTCGTTTTCAATTGTCAATACCTGATTCTCATCGTCATTGAGGTTATTTATCATGATTTATCTTAATTTGTCAAAAGTATCGAATAACACAGCCAGAAGAAAATGACGGCGAAGAAGCAAAAGAAAAGAAAAGAGAAGAGAAGAGAAGAGAAGAGAAGAGAAGAGAAAAAAAAACGAAGAAACGACAACAGCGATTCTTAGCTCTTAGGATTCCGTTTTCTTTTTCATTAACAATGCATTTCTATAGGGTGAAGAAACACGGAAAAAAAGTTTTTTTTTCTGTAGGATAAAAAAGAAAGCTAAGCAAGAGACAGAGAAAAGAGAAAAGAAAATGTGAAGAGTCCGACAAACAAAAAACTAGCATGAAATGCAATACGTCGGTAATAGATTGTCAACTTTATTCATGCGTAACTACTACAGAAACAACGATGAATATATTTAGTTTCATTATAAACGATTATTTTCTCTCAAAAATTCTCAGGAGATAAATTAGATGTAAATTATTTTGATTAGATATTGGTTAGTGTTGTTGTTGTTGTTTCTTGTAGAAAATGATTAATATTGACAGTATGTTTTTTAAGAACGGAAAGGAAAAACGATTAACATCTCTTGAACGGTTAACATGCAAATGTTCACTTACTGATGTTAAAAAGAGATCTGATTTCGGCGACGTTGTGTCTGAATGAGAATTTGAATTTGTTTCGTCTCTATTATTGACAAAAAAAAACAAATCGATGTTGAGATTATAATTGAATAAAAATCAAAATTACTTGGTATGTGTTTTGTTATGATGTTTAGGATTGAAATGTGAAAGAAGTGAACTGAAATTCAATTGAGGAATTGAATTACGTCGATCGATGGGTGTATGTTCACGATGATCGACTGTTCGTTTCATGTCGCTGTATCGTCGGTCGTTCTTAGTTCCTGTTGATCCAACTTCAGTCATCGTTTCAGTTTTCGAATCACTTGTCATCGATGCCGTTCGATTGCGTGATTTCGATCGATCTCGTCGTTGATCTTTTGTTGAAACTTTTAACGAATGTCGAGATAGAGACGTAGAATCTCGATGAGATAATGATCCTTGTAACGGTTTATTCGTTGATAATGTTATATCGAGACGATTTGTATAATTCGAATCGATCGACATGATAAACACAAAAAAGAAGAAGAAGAACCTCTGAAAATAAAAACAAATATCATATTTATTTTAAAAAAAAAGAAAAACATAGATATAAACTATCCATGCGCTATCTATCTACTGGTTAACGAACCACCTCCTATGGCATATGCATCGTCATATGTATACTTATTACGTTCTGCTTGAGTAGTTTTTGCTTTCGTTTGGTTAAATAGACACATGACTGAATTGATAAAAAAGAAAGAAAAGAAAACGAGAAGAATTTTTACTTTTGCGTCTATTCATATAGAAATGTGTTCGATCAAGCGTATTTCGAAGCAAAATAAAAAAAAACAAGATCGAGACACAGCCTATTACCTGAACATATCGGTTGATTAATCGAATATTTACATGTACGTGTATCAACATCAACTAATATCCGTGAAGAAAATGACATTTCACAAGATCTATTTTTTCCTATGTGACAGTCACTCACACCCATCAATAGTAAATTAAATGAAAATAAAGAATTTGATTGTATGATGAAGATAAAAACGACACTCAAACTCGACAGATGAAAGAAGAGAACAAACTAATACGCAGTTAAAATTAATTCGAAGAAAAGACGAAGAAGAAAACTGGCCTTTATTTTTAATATCCAAATATCGTCGCCGTCCCCGTTGTTCGTTTTTTTTGTCTTTCTGTTTTCTTTTCTCACTTTTTATTCCATTGTTTCGATGATGATGATGATGATAAAAAAACAACAACCGATTGTAACTGAAACTTGACGAGGAAAAAAAAGTTAATTGATTCGTTCAGTCTCTCTCTCTCACACACATTTTTCCGGATGTATACTTATTGGAAAACAAGAAAAAACACAGCTCGAAGTGTCTATTTTGAATCAGTATAAATAATGTCAATGGTTGTATGTGTCGATTCGGAGACAAAAAAGCTTTTCCTGCTTATTTTTTTTTCTTCTTACTAAAGTAATTATTTATGCTAGTTTGTTTTAGAGAGTGAAAGAGAGTGAGAAAAAAGAATGACGTACTTTGTTTAATCAGAGATTTCATTCGAAGAATTAGCAGTATGTGATTATAATCGACAGTCATTTGATTCGAAATCGAAAATGTTTAGGCTAAACTTTTGACCTTCAATATCGTTTCTTTTTTAAGCTTTTAATCATTTTCACTGAACTTTTTCTTTCAAATCGAAAACAGCACACGAAACGAAGAATATCTATATCGATCGTGTCTCGGTGAACATGAGAATCGATCCGATCGTATCGTATAACCTGAATTCAAATAATGAAATTGATTCAATACGTATTTCGAGATAAGTAGACTATTTAAATATCTCTACTTAAATGAAATTCGATTTTAATAAGAAGAAAAAGAAGAAGAAGCTAAAAATGTATTATAGATTAAACATGAATTATGTGTCCATTCTGTTTTAATACATCGATTGCAATCGAAAGATTCTTGTCTTTAATCATGACATAATCAGTATCGAATGTTGATACAGCTAATATAGGAATTTCTGCTTGAGCTAATGGATTAAGTATTGATGATAGAACACCGGTCATATGAAATGGAAAAGGTCCTTGCAATTTCAAACATTTCCATTGACGTTCACATTGAATATCTTTCGGTATTCGATTATCATCGATTGTAATAATCGACAATTCGTCAGTTGTTTTTGTTATGGATATAAATGGACCTGAAAATGCCCATGCTGGTAATGGAGATGTTGCCGATAAACGACAGATAATGAAGTTTCCTTGTACGAGTTCGAGAGTTAGTTTTGACATTTAAAGGAAAAATATTTTGTAACTCAGACAAACGGAAATTTTTTTTGTTGTCGCATCAATATCTAATCATAAAAGACCGAGAAGAGGGCGTTCTTCAACGGTAAATATTAAAGTTTTCATTACATTTTACTCAATTTTGTGAACTTTTTTTTGGGTGAATAAACATGTTTCTTTTTACTTCCTAATGAGTATATTGCGTTGTTAATTCACCACCAACTGATAATACAAATAAAGACTTTAGCGTGTTCAAGTCAAATTTTCGACTTGTTTTTCACAGACAGAATCTTTGCTTTTGTATTTGAGAATCATTTATAAATGTAGACGAAAAAAAATTAATCATTGTTGTTCTTTTGTTTTGAAAAACGAAAAAAAAAAGAACTTTAGTGTTGCGGACGAATAGCTGCAGGTGGTTGAGGACCTCCTGGTCGATAGTATGCTGGCATTTGAGGTGGAGGCATCATCATAGGACCATAGGGTCCTTGCATCATCATACCACCAACGGGAGGTCTCATTGGCATACCAGGTGGTGGTGGTCGCATAGGCATACCATTTGGATATCTTACCATTTGAGGACCCATTGGACGTTGTTGCATATAACCAGTTGGTAATCCTTTTTGTGCAGCATAGACACCGACTCCTGCTGTTGGATTTGTTTTTGATTGTTGATTTTCGCTCGATGGAAGAATCTCTTCGAATGATGATGATGCCCAACCTTTTTGAATATTTTCGAATAATGTCGTACCACCAATACCGTATTTAATAAAGAGAACCAGATAAATAAAAACTATTCAGAATAAAATCGAAATTAAATTGAAACAAAAAAAAACGAAATTTAACCTGTGATAATAAGAGCTATTCCAAGAATAACTTCGCCGACATAATATGAGTTTGCTGCTGAATATGTATACCAAAGGTAATTACAACCACTAATAACTAAACATATTTGTGAATTCGCTAAATAAAGTACATTGAAAGCCACCATGACTGCTCCAGCAATTCCAGCTAGAATATTGAATGCAGCAGCCCATTTCAATTTAAGCCAAGTCATTTTTCGAGCTTCAAACAAAAAGAAAACAAGAAAATTCGACATTCGTTTTTCCCTATCCTCTCAATCTACTTGAATGAAGAGTTCCAACACAAGCAATAAACGCGAATATGAACGTCCATATTCCGGCGAAAATTTGCCAACGTGGTGCAAACATCAAAATAATTGGTAAATCAACGCCTAATATCGCTAATGCCACAAGTAATTGAATGACGCCGACAATTCGTAGGACACGAATCGGCCATGATCGTTTGAGATATTTTCGCATAAATTCATCTCGTTTTTCGTCTAAGACTTCCTGTTGATGAACATGTTCGATTGGATCAACGGCTTCTGGATTTTCCATTTCATACGGAGTCTGCATGTTTTTTTTTCTGTTAATATTTTCGTTCGAATTCTTGTTTGTCGTTTGTTTTTTGCGAATGTTTTTCACTTGATTGTCAATGCGTAGGTGTACAGTGATCACAAAATAAACATTCACTAAATGCTGCAACTTATTTCGTTTAAATGAAATGAAAGAAACGAAGAAAAAAAACGAATACGACTAACGGTGTTGTTTGTTTTTTAAAAAAAAGAAAGAAAAAGGATTATATTTCGAAAGAAAAAGTCCTTTTTTTATTCTTCCAAAGGCAAATGATGCGATTATTGAAAATAATTGGTGTTCGTACGAACAATAATATGACTGTAGACTCATCAATATTGAGATATTTATAATGATAGATTTAGATTTTATTTTAAAATGCTTATTTTCCTTTAAAATATTGAAAATATGCTGATTCAGCAATTAATTCGATTTATTTCTAAACTAGAAGTAAAATTTTATGAACAACTGAACAAACACTAATGATTTCAGTACATGCCAAGTAAATATTATGATTTTCAGCGAAAAAAAATTTTCTTTGCCTGTCTTTATTTATAAACTTGTTTACTAAAATAAATCATGATATTTCAAATGTAAATTAAATTCATCTCAACTAGTCATCATAGTAGAAATGATTTTACGCTAAATTATTGTAGTAAACTTTTTTTTAAACCAGACCATCGACGTTCTTTTGTGCTTGATAATTATAAGCTATAATCACCGTAATTCTACGACCAGAAAAGCATTCGGCTGACTTTTAGTTTACTTACATCAGTAATAAATAAACGATGAAGTTCTCAATGGACCGTGTAGAAACCTTTCGAATAAATACATTCAAGTAAATTTTATTCAATTCAACGAGTTTCTCTCGTTTTTTTTAAACGCAAATATAAAGTCATTAGTTCGTAAATAATTCTTCACAGTAATAAAAAAAAACTTCTTTTTCTGTACACAATTGAAAATTAATTAAAGTCTGACTTACATTTGACATTAAAAAAGTACTCATTACAACAACGCAGTTTACTGGCATTTATTTTTCATAGAACTTGATTCTCGAAATATCTTTATCTCAAAAACAGAAACGTAAAATTCTTTTTCTTTTCTTTAAACAATGTAAATAATCGACGAACATAAGAATCTGACAAATGTTACATGATTCAAATGTATAGTAAAACGATCTGATAAGATCAAATTCTTGACGAACATAGAAAATTACATCATTACATCAGAGTCAATAAGATGTTCGACTGTTATCAGAATAGACGAACGGAAACGAATGTTGACTAGCTTTTTAGTTTCAGTATAGAATTTCTTCTTCATTTTATGCATTCACTTTAATTATATAAAAGAAGAAGAAGAAAAAGTAAAAAGGCAAGCGTTTTCTGTCAAATGTAGTTAACATCACCCTCGTACACGATTTATGTTTTCACTTTATCTCAATTCTATTTCATACGTTGAAAGTTAAGAGATGATCTCATTTGTATACACATTATTGACGCATTGAGATCATAAAACAATATTTGATTAATCGTTTTCAATTGTTGTCTTGAGTTTCTTTTTCTTTTGTGGTAAGTATAAGACAATGTTCGACTCATACTTGTCCATAAATTGAGTTAATTGTTATCAAGAATATCAAATTCGTTTTAATGTTGAATTGGCTCACCGCCAGACCAAACTCATTTTTATTCAACATGACAAAGAGAAGACCTTGCCGTTTTCTTTTTCTGTTTTTATTGTCTTATTATTTAGATTAGTTGATAGACAGAGAAGAAGAAGAAAAAACCTTCAATTGGCATAACGCCAAATTAGTCACTTTTTCTTTTGTCAGTCTTCCTATTTGGATAAGTATTCTTTCGGCGAAAAAAAATAACAACATTGATTGTTTTTATTGCTCCTTCGATTTGCCTGGTCTCGACCGCCTTTCATATGTTTAAGTACAAAGAACACGATAACAACATCATATTCCAACGACAAGACGACATCGACACAATCAGCATGATGTTGTGTGTGTGTGCTTTTTCATTCTTTTCTTTTTCCATATGTGTATCGATTCATACGAGCACAACGACGTATAGAATCAAATATTTTACTCTTTAGTTTCTTTTCCTTTTCTCTTCTCGATGTCGACGAGAAAAGATATATATATATATATATAGGTATAAAAACACGTTCGCAAACGGCAGCCAGCCAATCCGACAACTGATGTTGGCGACGAGCCAACTGCGTGCGAAGCCGCGTGATGACGTCGAACGCGAGCATCATGTGATTCGAATAAGGAAAGAGAACAAGCACGAAGAGGAAAAAACTATTGTTCTCTTCTTTTTTTCTATCGAATGATTTTTTCCTATTGGTTGGCTCACGCACACATATACAACCTCATCATCTAAAATACATACAAATGCGATGGATGGATAGAGAAAGAGCAGCTGTTTCTCCGTTTCTCTTGTCTGTGGCGTGCAGCTGATTCGCCGTTAATGAAAAATAAGACACCAGTTTTTTATTCTTCTTCTTCTCTTCGTTTTCTCCTTCTTGGCCGTCGTCGTCGTCGTCGACGCCGTTCGTACGCATTGCTCTCTCTCTTTCCCTTCTATTCTTTTCTCGCGCTCTCTCTCTCTTTTTCTGGTTTCTATTATCACCCTACACATACACACACTACTCTCGTCGACATCATCGGGTTTGTTCGCGTCGCCATCATCGTTGGTTATATACGTATTTTTTACTACGATTAGTATTTCCAATACGTATTCTTTGAATAATATTCAAATCGATCAATTTTATAGACAAATCGTACGTATTCATTGAGCCAAAAAACGAAAAGAAAAATATTTCTTTTTTTTCTTTTCCTTCGTTTTCCTCCTTCTCCTCCCCCTACTATTACTACTACTACTATTATTACTATTATTTATTCTTTTTCTTTTCTTTGACTGCTACTATATAACTGTTGTTCCTTTTTTCTTCCTTGATCATGTGAGAGATGCAACACGACTCGTTTTTTTTTCTTATAATTTAGAGAGAAGAAGAAGAAGAAGAGAGCAAAAAAAAAGAAACGAACCATTTTTTATTTCAAATTGTTATACATCGTGAATGTCATATTGCTATGCGGATGACGATACATCTGATTCAGTATCATCGACACAACAGCATTACTCACATTTAATGCCTGAATCACCTTTACAACATAAATTATCAGCAAATAATTCAACGACAAATACTCATTTGAAGTAAGTTCAGGGTGTTCCGATGATTGAGAAACAAGCATATGTTTGGCGATTGGCCAAGAGAGAAGGAAAGAGAGAGAATGTGTATGTGTGTGTGTGTGTTGTCTCTCATTCACGATGAACTAAATCATGTATATATGTTCGTGTATTGAAGGTGTTTGTTCTGTTCTTTTGCTCGCAGTTGCCCGTTCATTTGTACAGTGTGTTCAGTTGAGCCAAAAGAAAGAAAAGAAAAGAAAGAAGAGATTGGTTTGCATGTCATCATCGCTTCTCGAATCTATGCTAGGCGTTGACAGACAGTCGGATAAGCATACTGTCAGTGTATATGATGTGTGACATCGACAAAGATCAGATTTCATAGATTCAATGGAATAAATATATCTTCTTTTTTTTTCTTCTTTGTTTTAGTCGTGTGAATTCCAATATGTCACCGAATTCGCAATTGGAACATGAAAAACGTGTCCGACGTGAAATAGCTAATTCTAATGAACGTCGTCGTATGCAATCGATTAACACAGGATTTCAAAGTTTAAAAATTCTCATTCCTCATTCATGTGGTGAAAAACTTAGTAAAGTAAGTTATGCCTTCATCATAACGAGTTTTCTTCTTCGTCGTTGTCGATAAAAAATCAAAAGCCTAGACAGACGGCATACAAGAGGAGAAGAAGAACAAGTCAAGGACAAGTGACGGAAACTTTAAAAACATGTCGGATAAATAAGAAGAGAGGAGAAAAAAAAAAGTTATTTACCTTATGATAATAATTTAACAACGCCATTTCAAGAGAAAATAAATAATATCTTCTGCTTTTTTTTTCCAAAGGCATGCATACTTCAACGTGCTGCAGATCATATTAAAAGTCTTGAAACCGAAAAATTAAAATTACAATCTCAAAATGAACAATTTCGAATATTAATCAAAAGTTTTCAAATCGATTCAACGAGTGTTTTACAAGCTCAACGACGTTTATCAACAAACGGTAAACGATCAATCGAAAAATCGTGTTGTTCATATCGATTTTGTAATCTTTTCTAGATCCTGATGAATCGATCTTATTACTCAACAATGAAACGAAATCAAACGATGATCCCAACGAGGATCAATTACGTTTATACCACGATATTAAAAATCGTCATGCTTTCGTTCAAAATTGGCACGACGTAACACAATACGTTCAAACCGCCAAAGTTGAGAACGAGCAAACGCACTATTACCCAACACCGGCACCATCAGCATCGTATCGAACCACGCCGAAACAATCGTCAACATCCGATACGACCTACATGATCGTTAAACCCAATCAACCTAGTCAACGTTGTTACAAAACGAATTCAGTTGATCAAACAAACGATAACAATAATATCGTTATTGTCGAACGATGTCAACTCAGGGCACAAAGTGTTGATACGAATAATAATAATCACCATCATCATCATCATCATCATCAGGCGAATACATCGACGACATCGGCATCGGATCATGCCGTGTCTCGACGAAATCTACAAACGATTGTCGAAGCTATTCGTCATTTGGAAGGCGACGATGCGTTAGCCAATATAAATCTTCCTCAATCAACATCTCAACAAGAAGATTTACCAGCACAAATCAAAGCCATGATTAATGAAAAATTTCAACAACAAGCAACGAAAAATTCATCGTCATCGAATACACTTTATCAACAAACGATAAATATCTATGATCAACCATATTCGAATCAACAAACATCAACATCATCATCGCACGATATCGATCTACATCAAAAACCGCCGAAGAAACGAAAAATAACTTACAATGAAAACGATGACACGATCGAACAGCAAACTATCCTACAGAAACAAGGTTAGCGCTTGCGTTTTAAATCTATTGATTGCACTCATAGATTTACGTTCAGATTTACCGCCGATATCAAGTCCTGATGTTCATCATCACGAGCAAATCTCAAGTGATTCATCTCCGCCCCTTCCTCTGCCTCAATCGACGACACCGACTATACTTTCCAATTCAATCGTACGTTCACCATCGTCAACAGTAACACAACTTTTCCACGAACATTTAAATCAACGTACAGTACGGTATCCGTCGTCGCCAATCCTAACAACAAACATCCAACGACAACAACCGTAGAATATCTCTTGTTCTCGTTTCGCATCCCGGTTTGTATCCTTCGTTGGTTTTCGTTTTTTGTAAATAATTATATATACATATTTTCTTTGTTTTGTGTGTGCGTGTGTGTGTTGTATCTTCTCTTCTAACAAAAAAGGAAAAAGAAAATTGTTTTTTGTTTTGTTTTTCAGACCAAAAAATGTTCATTGTTGTACTTTATATATGTTTGTGTGTTTTCTCTCTCTCTTTCTCTTCTTTGGCTCAAGTATTTGAAATGGACAGTGATACCGCATTCTTCTGTGCTGTCTTTGCGTGTGCGTGTGTGCGTCTTATGCGACTAAGCTGTCCTTTTCTAGAAAAACAAAAATAGTACGATTAAAACACATCACATATTTCGTTTTTTTTTCTTCTTTTTTAGCGTTTTGTTTCATTGTTCACAGCCGGTCTCTCTCTCTCTCTCTATGTCTGTCGCATTTTATTCGCGAAAAAAACTATGCATCTCCTTTCGTTGATCCCATTCGATTTTCTCTTTTTCTTTATTCTGTTGCTTCTACTTGGTTTGATGATGATTATGTATATGGTATGCATTCTTTAATCTGTTTCTCACTCATATGCGATCGATGAGTGTATGTTTTTTGCGTGTGCGTGTGTATTTGCCCGTTCGTTTTGATGAAGCTTGTACATTTGTACAGAGGAAAAAAAAGAAAAACAAACAAACAAATAAACATTTCAAACTCGAAGTATTTGTTTTTTCTTGTCTCAATCGATGAATATCGAACAGCTGCTTACAATAATCGTTGACTATCACTCGTTCTCGATGAGAAAATCGACTTTTCAATTGAAATCTGTCATCTATTAGGCAAGAATGTGCGTGTTTTTGATAAACACATATGAATACTATCAATTGTCGGGCATATGGACGAAGTTTTCTTCTCTTGACAAGTATTTAATTTTATGAAAAGGAAACTAAATCGATTATGTCAGAATAGATTGATCGATCGACTCGAGAATTTTTTATTGGATTAAATCAAAATTGACAAGAGAAATTGATTCTATTCTTCGGTTAGGAATTCTATTGGTGATTTAATTGAGAGTTTTTCGTTTCGAGAACGATTCGTATTCGAACCGGGGAGTGTCGAAAGAAGAATTTTGGTTTGTGTAAATGTGTAAGTTAGCCATCGTTGTATATCGCTAAGAATCGGATATAGAAACGATGTTTTCATGGCTTTTAAACCACCTGATCGAATGGCAGTATACAATGTTAATAGATCGTATTTAATCGTTGTTAAAGCAGTTGCTATTGCATGATATCGAAGAATTTCTCCGCTAAGATTTGTTTTACTAACGAGTGGTTCAATGTCATTTATGCGTTTGATTAAAGTTTTTAGATTACACGCAAAAATTGACAATGTTCGTTTGAAATCTATTCAAAAAAAAAACTTCAAATTCATACTCATAAATCGAACTCTTTTGTTTTAGTACTCGGTGTAAATCTGACGATCCATGTTGGATGAGCTATACGTGTCATTTTAATCTCGTATAATGTCGATTTCGACATGGCACTAGATTACAAAAAAAAATATTCCCCCTGAATTCTTCTCATTGCATTTTTGTTTGTCGTCTCACCAAATTCTTCGAATTTTTTCCTCATAAATTAAGAAATCCGTATCTAAATTTATTTGAGATAATGAAATAACACAATTTCGCTTTGATTCATTTGAATTTTGCATTAAATTTCGATTGTTTCGCATGGATGTTTGCACAACATAATCGAGTACAATTGTATTAAAAAGAAATTCGCATAAACTATTTGCATATTCAGTATATTCGGTTAGAATCGGTAGATTAAGATAACCCGAAAGATGATATCGATTCGTTTGACAACCAATCATTCGAATAGAAAACAAAAGAAGAAAAAAAAGAAGAAGAGAGCAGTACAATTTAATAAATGCTACTATAGTAACAGAAATATTTCTTTGAAAAACAATTTTAAATTAATTAGAATATCTGAGAAACGATAAAAAATAAGCCCTGAGAGTTAAACGAAGCACTACGATGAGCAAAGGACGAAAAGAAAACAGAAAAAAAAACACGAAGATAGTTTGTACAGTATTCAGTTCGGTCGATCATTCCGATGCAACAATGGAAAGTGATTTGATATTCGCAAGTTTAGCATTGATTTCATCTAATGTACTTGAACTATCCGTATTTACATCCATTTGACCAATTAGACTTCGATATGCAGTTTCAAGTTGATCACAATAATGCGCCTAAGATATAGATAGAAGAGATTGATCATTTCTTTCTTTTTCCGAAAGAAACATTCAATTTACTTGAGCCTCAATAAATGCTTCTAAACATGGATAGACAAATGCTGCCCGTTGTTCATGTAGAACAGGCAATTCATTCGTAAGAATTTGATTTTTAATTTCATACTGTTGTTTAGCTTCGCTCAATTGTTTTTGTATTTGTTCAATTTTATTATTATTAGCATTAGCATTGATTGTTGTCGTCGAACTACTCGCCGTTGTTGTCGTTGTTGATTGAGAATTCGTTGATGAATTCAATTTTTCATTGAGTTTATCTAATTTTGTTTGAATTTTAATATAATCATTTAAACTTTGTTCACGTTTTTTTATTGCATTAGTCACATTTGCAAGAGCTAATGTCAGTCGTTTTGACGAATCAATAATTGTTTTCGTTGTTATTTCATTTAACAGACTCGTTTGTTCAGATATATGTTGAGCTGTTTGTTTCCAATCGGTAATCAGCTGAGATATATTCGCAGATGTTTGCTGTTGATCATAATGATTGATAAACGAACTACCTGACAGATCGTGTAAAAGCTTCAATTGACCACGAGTAAAATCATCGAGAGATTTCTCTTGTTTGATAAGATCACGTGTCAATGATTTGCCATTTTCTTCGAGAGATTCTAAACGACGTATTTCACGATCGAAATCACGTGTTGTCTAATCAAGAAATACATCATTCATTCAAACAAACAAATCGATTTGGTTTTACGTACGATTAAGCCAATGCTCTTTCGAGATGTTGTATTTCGCGTAAATGGATTCCTAGACAGATTAAAATTTTGATTGAATCTTTCGTTTTCGCTGTTCTTACCAACTGCTCATTGGGAAAGTTTTGACTTTTTTTTATTATGAGAACTAAACAATCTAAAAGAAATCAAAGTTTATTGAAAGCAATCTATCTGATCATCCGATTGAAATTTGCTTAGTGTTTTTCTGGGTTTTTTTTAATGTATCAAAATAAATAAAATAAACATCGACATACACACAAACATTTACATTTGGAAAAGAAACGAATAAGAAAAAATGAAACGAGGAAACGGTTGACGATTTTCTTTAAAGAATTAAAAATCGAACAGAAAATATAAATAAATAAATAGACGAACAGATACACGAAACGAAATATCTCGAAGTGAGAAGAATAAATATATTCATATATATATAGATACTTTAAAAAAAAGCTTTTGTTTTGGAATGATAGATAAGAGAGTTTCATAAATTGGTATTTGTCTGTGTATGTGCGTTGGTTTTTTTTCTATTGCTCAATTATTGAATATTGAAATACAAAAAGAAAAGGAAAGAAAGAAGAAAAGAAGAGAAATAAATATAAATTTATTTATTCGTTAATCAAATTGTGTTAATTGTCGAACACTTATTGTTCCATCGGCACCGGATGAAAATAAATGACGACTAGCAGTTAAATGCAAATGATTGACACCACTGATTTGTGAATGTAGAAAACCTCGACGAGAATGTTCATTATTAAAACATTGAACTAACTCACAACCATGTAAACGCCAAAGTTTAATATTACCCTCATGCGAGCCTGTTACATAGAATTTCTCCAGTGGATCTAATGAAAGTGCTTTCAAATAAGATTCATGCGCTTGACTTGTTGCCAAACGTTTTCGTTGTCGTAAATCGAATATACAAACGTCTCCACGTTTGCCACCTGATATTAACAATTGATACGATTGCGAATAGGCAAGACATTGTCCGCCATTGTTTTCATGGCATGTAAATGATGTTATCATCGAACGTGTTGTCGGCATTAATGTGTCCCAAATAGCGACATTTTGATTATCAGTCGATTGGCCACATGTAGCGAGTAGAGTCGATGAATCGAGATAGACGAAATCATTCGTACATTTCGTGTGAGTTAATAAACGCTAGAACAATTCGAATTGAACTTAGTTTTCAATGAAAGTCAAATGAATACCATGTAAGCTGTCGAACGACTGTTGGAAAGAACGTGAAGAGAAATATTTCCTTCAACATCCGTCACACCGAACTAAATGAAATTCAAGATGAATTTGTTGTTACGGTTGAAAATAATTACTTTGTTTCCTTCGTTGGTTAGTTCGATTTTTGTGACGCGTTTACTCGCTTCTCGAACTTGTCGTGGTGACGAATCCTGAGACCAATTTAGTAAATAGACACTGCCATCATGGCAACCAGCTAGATAATGCGGTAGAACAGGATGGTTAGCAAATCGTCGACTTTCTCGAATCGTATGTCGATTGATCTGAAAATCAACGATAAAAAAAATCATCAAACAAGTGAAAATTCCCCGTTCACATACGAGTATGTGTTGATTTTCATTCGTCGAGAGATTTCCATTGGTAGTCGTAGTGCCCGTTGGTGCTAAGTACATATTCGGCACGTAAACACCCATGGTCGGCATTCGAAGTGATGGCATACGAGCTGTCGATGGATCTCGATTGATAATCGTCGATTGCATATTTGGTGAAATCGGAAGTCCAAGATCGGCATCAGCTGATTCCGATGATTCATTTGTTGATGTTATACTTGAAATGTCGATTTCAATGATTTCACGTAAGAGACCAGCGGCTAATAATGTCGGATTTACCTATTCGAAAAAAAAAACCACAGAAATTTCGAAATAGAACGAGTAAGTAGGAGTTCATACGCCATTCAGACAGAATGAATGAATTGGTTCTGAATCTCGGTAGATGATCTTTGAATTCAATGGATTGTCAGAGAGAAGATCTTGTAAACCGATCATATTTGCTCGGCTATCCGACTAAATAACAGAAATAATAATGAATTAAAATATGAATAAGAAAAAAAGAAATAAAAAAAATCAAATGAGCAGCGTATTGAATTCGACTTACGCTAAGTGGTTGCAACGAAAGCGAACGTTTTATACGTTGTCTCGTCGAAAAACGTTCGTTAAGAGGCTTTAGTTAAGAAAGTTAGATGTTAGTACGAACACCAAACTCAAACAAATACTTGGAAATTAGTTTTACATACTTTATTCATTGTCGTTGTAATCGATGGTGGTGGTGCTGCTGGCGACGTTGGTATTGGTTTTCGTTTGAAAATATATTTAATAAAAACTCCTTGTGATTGTTCGTCGGTAACTAAATATCTCCAAAGACGTTTGGCTGGTAGAGCCGATGGAGATTTTCTAAATGAATGAAATTTCTCGTTTCAAATTGGAATTTTCAAGTGAAATTTCGTACGAGAACGGAGTATTTTGTGGATCGAGTATGGTTCGATAACGATGAATGGGCAGAGTTGATGTTTGTTCATCGATTGTATTCAATGAACTCATCGGAAGATAATTATCCGGTGGAGTATTGAAACTTTCGAGAGTACGACGGAGACCATCCTGCCAACTGCGTAGATTTTGAAGAAGTTGTTGGATCAATGGAGATACACTGGCAACTTCTTGTTTTTCAATTCCAATCTCAGGAAAAAATGCCCAAAGACGTTTGTGAATCAGTCGAACGATTGTATATCGCATGAGAACCCATGAGAACGATGTTGAATCGGTATGTTCACGTTCTTGAACTTTTCTAAAAAACAAAATATTTAATAAGAAAAGAAAACTCTCTCTCTCTCGCTCTCTCACCGTTTCTTTTCAGCTGTTGTTAATTCGTCGTCATTCTTCGTCAAATCCAATTCATCATCTTCCTCATCGTCGCCATTTTCCACATCACTCAAATCTTCTTCGATATCAATTTTATCCGACGAAATCTAATCGAGAAATACTAATCATTCGTTCATTCAAATCAACTATTTACCTTTGCCATAAAATAATTGACAATACTCGCTCGAGGTGGAATGAATACTTCGATATAGCTCGTAGTTGCAGTTTGCTGCTGTTGAGCATTAGGAATCATAATTTTTCGAGTAAATAAACTTGCTGATTGATGTCGATCGCCGACAGATGATGGTGCGAATGTATCCGTGTTCGAATCCGCTAAAATAAAACTTGTCTCTTCGTGTTTAATAATTCGAAAATGAAAATTACGTGTTGTCGATAGAGCAGAACTCATTGAAGGACTATTTGGTTTTGGTTTTTTTGCTCCACCACCGAATATGCCGTACCATAATCGAACAGCTGATTCAGGTGTTGACCAATTTCGTTTTAACAAACGATATAACGTATTACAATCATCGGTTGATAGAGCGTAGATTAAAAGTGATACGTAAACAGCAATGAGAATTTCGAGAAGAAGAATTTTCAGTTTAGTTGAATTATTTTCTTGATCTTTAACTAAATTCGTGAAGATTTTAATACCTAATTAAGGAAATAGATCGGATTTTATTTTGAAAAGATGAATAATAGCTCGTACCTGGCCAATCTTTTGGAGCTGTTGTTGGTGCTTCTTGTTCAATAAGAGCCGTGATACTCTTTCGTCGATGTACACGAACAGACTCTCTTCGAACCAAATACGATCTAAACGCGTTCGTTTATCAAAAACAAAACAACAAGATCAATTTTTCAATTTTACTTTAGAAAAGATTCGACTGCAATTTTGCCACTCGTTGGATTTTCATTTGTATTACAAAGTGATTGATAAATACTACTCGATAAAGCTATCGAAAGATCTCGAATGGCGACAATTTCAATACTATGATCAGTTAATTTCGGTAATGTCACCCATGTATTCATTGTTCGTAGTAGATCCTGACTTAAATCTCTCAAATAACTGATTGCATTATGACTGACACTGATTGTTCCCGAAAGATTCGCAATTAGAAGAGGTACTTGAGTTGGAAATGGTAGTGGATGTTTGAGTTGTGTTCGACGATCACGATATAATTCATGCATAAGCAAAAGTAGTTCCATTCGAACCGAAGCTAGACCACCGCCATGCATGCCGTGCACACTTGTAAATGAAAGTAATGTTCGAAGAAGATGTTCGTTCGATTTGATCCATTGTCGACGACGGATTAAACGTTTCATTTTGGTTTCAAATGTACTCGTACGAACGACAGACGCAGATGATGGTGAGACACTAGTAAATGCACCTGATAGAAATGTTGAATCGTCGTTGACATCCGAGAGAATCGGTTCATCGAATTGATCGAATTGATTATCCTGTTCGATGTTCGTTGAAGTCGATAGATTACATATTTGACGGATGATACGAATTTCTTGTTCGAGCCAACAGGAGAGTTGATGTCGAAGTTGTCCACCAGCGACTTCAAAACCTGTTGCTAATGTTGCCATTTCTTCGACGATAATTTTCAAACAACAAATTAATTTCATATATTGTGCAATAGTATCGAATTGCTGTTTAACTGAACTATTATTCTCTTGAATAGTTTCAACAACTTTTTTCTCGTCGACTTTTGGTTTTTCTTCTTCTTCTTCTTCTTCTTCTTTTTCTTCATCACTCCAGTCCAATTTCAATTCATCATCATCGGCTTTCTTCGAAATCGGTTGACTCCAGTCCATTGTATTCGACAGCGGTTGACTCCAATCCATCATATCCGCTTTATTATTTGTTTCGACAGCAGCTGGTGTTGATGACGAACTAGTCGATTCATTCGATAGAATCATATTAGCAGGTAATTTGGCGAGAATTTCCAATGCTAACAATGGGCAACCAGTTTTGAGATAATGATAAGCTGTTTGAAAATGAATTCTTCGTTCGACAAAGAAGTGATTCGATTTCTCATTGGATATTTGTTTAGCTCGAACGACTAACGGATGTTGTTTCAAATAATCATAGAAGATAAATATCGATTGTGGATGTTCGAATGTATCACAATCAAGTAAAGTATTCAATGATTGTTCGTGATCCTTCATTAGCCAATAGGACATACTACGATAGAATGGATCGTTGTGTGGTTTAGAAAGAATTTCTTTATTGAGAATATTGGTAACATAAGGTTCATCTTCGGTTTCGTATAAACGTGCAACAAGAAGAGCTATTTGAAGGTCTTGAAGATTGTGAATAAGAACTTCGATGGCATCACGAATTTTGCCAGCGAGAAGAAAGAAAGCGGCTGCATGTTCGAAACGTTGTTTGCCAAGCAGAGCAAATGCATTCTTTTGTGCTGCTTTCAACCAACGTTCTTGTGTAAAATCATTCTTAAAAAAGTCTTGCATTTTCATGTCTTGTACATGTTTATATAAATTATAGAGTAAACTCTTCTTTTTCAATGCAAGAAAATACAATGCACTGTCCATTGGATCATTATTTAGTTCAAATGCTGTTTTGCCAAGTTTTTCAAATAAACGTACGATCACACTTTTATTTCGAATCCACCAGCCAACGCCAAATAATTGTAATTCACTCCAAACAGGCTTATTCTTTGTCATACACGGTATCATTCCAAGTAGATCTTCTTGTGAATCCGAATGAAATGCCCATGCAAATGATGCACTTGTTATGATATTTTTCAATGATATTGTCGATGGATTATTGACGGTTGTAACTAATCGTAAAAGATAAATATATCGTTGAACATCAATAAGAAAACGAAGACCACAATCATCGATTGTATTCGTTGGTTTATCAGTTGTATAAGTTGAATTCACTGATGATTCGCTATTTGCATTGGCTAATGTATCGGCAAGTGCAAGTAAATACATTTGTTCGGGATTGGTTAAATGAGCAAGATGAATACGTTGAAAATAATCAACAAGTAAATCAACCATTCGTGAATCGAATACTGTCGACCAATTTCGACTCGAGAGTAATTCTCGACGGAATTTATTCAATTCGATTTGTTTCTTTCGTTCGACATCTTGATTTTGATCTTCATCCAAACGAAATTCAACATCATGATTGTCCATGTTTGTCATTGCAAATAAATCGTCATATTTATCTGTACCATTTGTTTCGTCGATTTTATTTAAATCTGATGTTGTTGTATTCGATTCAGTAGCCGTCGTCGTTGTTGTTGTTACATTTCTTTCTTTATCCGCATCGAACAAAGCAAACAATGGTAGTAATGGTATAGTATCAATTTCAATGAATTTCACTTGTCCAACTTCAGCTATCGATGGTTCATCATCATCGTTATTATTTGCTATTGAAAATGTTCGACTACGCATTAATTTCATTTCAACTTTGCCTTCAACACTGTGAACTGCACTGACAATCGAACGTGTTAAATGTGCAAGAATAGCTTTAACACGACGATACTTGCCAAATCGAACTAATTCTAATAATAATGTTGGATGATATTGAGGTAGGACAGGTGCTGCGTTACGTGCTGCATGAAAAAGACTCAATGAATCGATCGAATCTAATGTTAACCATTCGGCTGATGTTGTTGTTGATGGTGCCGAATTCGAATCATTTTCATTGGTTAGAAGAGCTTTTCGATGTTTCGGTTTAATTAATGGTTCAGGTTTTAATGAAGGACATTGCCGTTTCAATGACGACCATTGAGAATAAACTTGTAATTCATTATTAAAACCAATCAATAACAAACCGCCTCGAACCCATTTTAGACTAAGATTTGAATTTAAATTTGAATTTGTTTGTATCGATGATAATTCAATGGTTCGTATTTTTGTCCATTGAGCTGCACGTGTATACGAATAAATGAAAACATAACGTCGATCAATTGATACAGCTAATATATGTGCACCGTTTTCAATCGATGCCCAATCGAAATGTATCGATGAATGTTCATTCGTATGTGTTAATTCATTCAATGAAATAACTGTTTCACATTTAAATACTGTTCCGCCAGTTGACTCACATTCATAGATACTAATTTGTATTTCTTTATTGAAAAAAGCAACGGCTAATCGTCCACAATAAGCATGACTGATGGCTAATGGTTGACCGGTGAATTGTAAACGAGATTCAAGTTGACATTCTTTCGATATGCCACACCATTCGGACCAGACATATGTATTCGATGATTGATGAACACACGTCCAAAAACGAACTAAACCATCGGCATGCATAGTCGAGAGTAGATAGGGTGCCGATGATGATGAATCGGAATAGCAGAGTGTACTCGAACTTAAATGACCGAATGCAACATCAACCGATTGTAGTTCAGCATTGGATAGTAATGGAAGTGTATACGTGCTCACTTTTGAACTTTGAATTTGTACGAGCCATTCATTATCATTATTGAAACTATTCATACTAATCGATTCATTATCATCATCGGGATAGGTTATCTGAATTTTCCACATATGAATACGATTTTCATTCGATGATTTTTCCAAAAGAACAAGATAGTAGATTTTGTATAATGATGTTTGTTCACTTTGATCATCGATTGCATTCGCTGGAAAGATATGTATTAATTCAGCATTGGTCCATGTACATTCGGAATCGGCTATTTCAGCTAAACTTAGAACACAACTTGGCCGAGCTGTTGATTGATTACTAACAACATTTAATTTAGGTCCTGTGAAATCGGTCGATGGCGATATTCGAATCGGATTGTCCGAATCGTTGAATGTTTGATATGATTTCGATGTTGAATATTGACTTGCTAATAAATTCTTTGCATTACAAACAACTTGATAGACACGTAAACGTTTGCCATCGGACGCACAAAAAAGAACGCTCGGTGATTCTCGTAGAAGATTTATGTTCATACAAGGCATCACCAATGGAAACCAAGCGAGCAGTTCAAAAGCTCGATCATTTCTCGAGTCAATTCGTGCTAATTCCGTTATACCGCCGGTAATTGTCAACGGACCAATCGGTTCCGTACTCCAGAGTATCAATGAATTGACATATTTCTGTTGATTCCATTGACTTTTTTCATCATAACATGAACTTGTTAGAACTAATGGTACAATCGGATGACAGATTATGTTTCGAATAGGAAATGGATGTCCACACATTCGAGCTGTATGTGTAACACATGTTAACGATTGAAATTTTTGTTGTTCATTAAATGTCAATGACCAAAGATTTAATGTTCCATTCGTATGTTTAGTTATCATATTTACATATGGTAAATGTTGTTTGTGTTTATGTTTTTTCAATAGTAATGTTCGATCAAGATTAAAATCTGCACAATAGATAAGTGAATGTGGTTGCAGTGAAAGTGCATCGCCTAGTGGAAAAATGTCGGGTAGACGTGCTGAGAAACTAACTTGAACTTGTCGATGAAAGATTTGATAATTAATTAATGTCGATGATGCATTCAATTTAGTTGTATTCGATAATGGTTGATCAAGCCAATCGATAACCCAAAGTAGAAGACTGCCATCCGTCGGATGAATACTAAACACGACATCGGGACTATTTTTCCATTCATCGATGAGTTTTTTCAAAGAATTTCTTATTTGTACGAAATGTTTCGAATCGTCCAATAGACAATTTCGACCGAAGACTGTCGGTCGTTTTTCATTGAGATTTGTTAAATCAATTTGTGTTTCATTACTATTCACATCATCCGTATCGACGATGGTCGGTAGTGTTGTTTGTGTACGTGCTTTTCGCTGCATCTCAATGACGAATTGTTCAACTTCGAATAGATTATATAAATTTTTATTATTCAACCATTGAACAATGAACATGTAATCTTTATGTGTTGGAATCGTTGGTGCAAGTAGAGAATCTGTACTCGGATTGATTGTTGTTGCTAAATGAAAACGAAGACGTTTCTGATTGGTATAGATTGTTGATAGATTCGAATTGAATTGATTGAGTGATGCAAGCGATGAGGATGATGATGAACTCGAAAGAGCTGTTACTGTTTGATTCATTGGATTATTGTTATCGTCGTCGTTCGAAAAGATTAACGATGGAGGTGTAGGTGACACTTGATTGTCGGTGTAGGATGTTGGAGAAGAGATTTCTTGTTGATTAGCGGGTATTGGAATGAAATAATTGTATCTAAATGAGAAAAACAAATGAAATTGAAGTTTGTTTTTTTTTTGAAAATTTCTACCGCATTTTGTATAGTTTTTGTACACTTCGATCAAGAGCTTCATTTTGTTTTTTTCGTTGTGATTTAACCATCGTTGGATCATTGATATAAATCGATGATTCATCTTGTTGCATAGTCTCACACCAAATACGACAGATATTATCTTTACAACATGTTAACAAGCAATTAACCACCGTTCCTCTAAAACAAAACAATCAAGTTTCGTCTTTTCATTTTGTTTGTTTTTACTCAGCAAAAAATTGACTCGTTTGTCTCCATGATATATAAGTGACTGCACGTGGATGAGGTAAATAAGTTGATGTATAAGAAATAATTGCACTATTATCAATCGATCGATACCAAATTTTAACTAGACGATCATTCTGTAAATTTCAAAAAAAAAACAAATAAAATCGTGGATATCTTTGTTTGTCTACTTGTGACGCTGTGGCAAATAAACTGCCGTCCGTTGAATAAGCTACATGTTTGATGGATGATGCAGATCTTTAGTAAATTTTAGTTAAATTTAGCTTTTTACGAAATCACTTTGTTTCACATACTTATAATTCCAAATATTTTTCCAGATTTTATTCGATGATTGTCTCTCCGTTGGTTCTAATTCGAAATTAATTCGATTTGTTCGATATTCATTGTCTTCGTTTTGATACGAATAAACGTGTAGATTCGATTCGCATACAACAATTAATTGATCGCCTAGAAAAAAAGCCCAAACATCATCAATCAAAAAATAATAACAACAGAAGCAGCACTACTACCTTTCGGATGCCAAGCAATGGCTGTTATCTTCTCATTTGAACATGTTATTGTATGAGTTAATGACCAGCGATAATTAATTTGCTGCAAAAAAATAAACAATCAAGTTCATAGACAAATTCGAATGTTAAATGAGGGGATACAAACATGATGCAAAGATCGTTCGGACGTATATGTTGGCTCGTAGATACAAATCTGATTTCCAAAACCAGCAGCAATTTTGCCGGATTCGTATGTACAATCAACACATGTTAGCAAACATTGGTTATTTTCATTTCCTGATAGAAGTACTTGTACACGTTGAAAATCACCCGACAAAATCACAATATTGTATCCAGCTGCATAGGCCTAATTGAATTCAACGGACAAAAATTTTCGAATTCATCGTTCAATAAAATCAACTTACCACAAAATGAGCATTTTCAATACTACCTGCGGCAAAGCTATAGTCGCTTGGATTGGCCGCTCCTGTCAAAATCTGATGCAGATGCATATCATCTAAAGTGAAATGAAATAAATCAAACATTTCATGTGTTTAGTTGTTTTTGTATTTTTATCTTTATTTTATTTTTCTTATTCTTATCATAATAAATCCTGCACGAAAAAAAAACGAAGTACGACGTTTTGTTTTATTATTATTTGTTTTCGTAAAACAGAAAAAATGAGCAACAAACAGCAGGAAACTTGCGCGTGTGTACGTATGTATGCGTATGATGTAGGCTTTTTTTTCTGTTAACAACAAAAAGAAAAATCAACGTATGATGATATTTAAGCTGATTGAACTTGTGTTGTTGTTTGTTGTTGTTGTGCTTGTTGTTCTTCTTGAAGACGATCTTTCTTAAGTGGACCCATGAAGATACGTTTCTCTTCGTGAGTTTGAAATCGACCGTGACCAAATTTCGATGATGTATCGATGAAACGTAAATCGATTTGTTCACGATGTGAACGTTTTGGATTGAGAATAAGCGATTTACGTAAGGTAATCGGTCGTTTCTTGGGACCAATACAGCAACCTTTGATCATGATAAAATCTTGACGAACTTCACCATAATGTGGAAAACCACCCTACAAAATACAACATCGAGAAAATTAATGATGCGCAAAATGCTTTTTGTCCTTCACACGTTTAGATGTGAAAATATTTATTTACCATTGGATTGATGGTTTTTTCTGTTGGATCGTGTTCGGTTGAACCGGTATTCTTAACGGTTTTGCCGTCTTTAACTTGAATAGCTTCGCCAATACGATAGATTTTCTTGTTGATTTCAGTTCGATGAAAGTAACCTTTTTGACCAGCACGAGCAACAGCACGTGAAACATGTGCCGGATGCCATGCACCGATACAAGCGACTTTTCGTAGACCTTTGTGTGTCTTACGTGGGAGTTTGCTTGTATGCCAACGTGATGTCACACCTTTGAAACCACGACCTTTGGTAACCGAAATTGTGTCGATCATTTCGTCTTTGTTGAAAACTTGACTGATCGGTACTTGTTTTTCTAAATGTTCACGAGCGAACGCAACTTTTTGTTCGACAGTACCGCCATTCAATTGAATTTCCATGATATGCGCTTTCTTTTGTCGTTTATGAAGTAATTTAACTTGTGTATGAGCTAAAACACGAATGACTTTGCAGTATTTAGCCATTTGTTTGAAGTCATTTTCCAAGGCTTTTTTGCCGGCTTCATCTTCCCATTTCTTCGAGTATTTGGTGAAAGCTTTTCGTTTCGATGAATACCAATTTTTGTAGAAACGACGACGACATTCTTCGTTAATATGTTGAGCATAGATGGTTTTGTATGCTCGAAGACCACGTGGTGTTGCAATATAGCCAACAACACCGACGACCATCATCGGTGGAGTTTCAATAATGGTAACAGCTTCAACAGTTTCCTTTTTGTTTAATTCTATTGAACAAAAACAAAAGCACGAAATCAAATTTTTATGCGTTTTTATTGTTAAAGTTGAATCGAGTTTTTACTTGATGCAGGTCGATCGACTTCACGGACAATGTGTGTCATACCAGCTTTATAACCGATGAAAGCGGTAAGATGAACAGGTTTTTTCGGATCATCTTGTGGAAATGATTTCACTTTGCCACGATGACGAGCTGCTCGTTTTTTTGGTAAAAAGCCAAGATTACCATGACGTGGATGTTCGAATTTTCGATGGCTCATATTGAGTCTTGAAAAAAACAATCAATGATCTTCTATCTAAATAGACATAAACAAATGCAAAACCGAGATTTTTCGTAGGTTTTTAATTTCAATTTAGCCGAATGATAAGATGAAAAACAGAAATGAACTCCTTCCTCCGAAATGAATCCAAACAAACAAGATCCATCGATGGGTTATTGATGGACTGACCGTGCAAAACATTTTTGCATAATCAAGCAATTTTAACAACGTGAAAAAAATTCTCAATGATTTTTTTGAGAAGAAAAAAAAAAGAGTCTTCGACTCTGCCGTGCATATTCATTTATTTTCGGTGAACTTTCTTATCGATAGATGACGCTATGCTAAAGAAGTATTGGCTCAAGAGTTTGATAATCTGTTTTATAACAAAACATGCACGATGATGATTTGACTTCAATATGCACAGGATTTTTTATGAATCTGTGTTTGTTTTTCGTTGAACTAACGAAGTTTATTCAATTTGAAAAATGAATCAAATTAATTTTGAATTCGCATGTCATCATGGAAATGAATTATTTAGTTTAACTATCTTTTATTCATTATAAATAGAATGAGTTCATTGTTGAATTACGTCAATTGAAATGTAATTGTTGTTTAGAAATAAACTTCAAATTAGTCTTTCATTTTCTTTCTTCAACGAAAGAAATCAATTGTTTGTTTGTTTGTTTGCATTTCTCTTCCACCATCTCAGTCAGTCTTTATTCTATCCAGAGAATATTCTTTGTCTTATTCCTCTTCTTCTTCTTCATGATAATCACACATCGACATATTCTAACAAATGAAAAAAGTGCCTCTCAAATCGAATCAATCCGGACACGAACGTACTCTGTCTCTAATAGTCACATTTATAAACGAAATATTACAAAGAAAAAACAAATACATTTCCGTCGGTTAGCAAATGAATTCAATCGTGTTTGAATTATTGAAATAAAATCTTTTGAACATGTCGAAAGAGTCCTCTGTCGAATGAATATGAATGGGGGTGGTAGGCGTTGTCGTTTTTCTATAATATGTGGACGACAAACAAGCACGCATATATGCTTATTCGCACGACACATCATTTGTCCTGTTGTTGCTTTCGTAGTCTCGATCGATACGAATGTAATTACATTCGATTCTAATCAATTGAACAAAATTTCAAATACAAGTTTCTTCTTTTTTGTCCTCTTGACAAAATAAACAGATTCGTCTCGTTTTTTAATCTTTATCCTTTTTCATCATTTATTTATTTTTTTTTGGTTTTACAAAACCGTTTTCTTTCGATCGAAATTATTCAATCGACGAAAGGCAAAATAACATCGATTGAAAGATGAGAATACTTCTTCATTATCGTTTTCTTTTATATGAATATTAAAAAAAGCTTTTTTTAGACAAGGCCAATACAAGCCCTTCTTTCTACTTCTTTTTTTTCATCAATCCCAATTTTCTCTCTTACTTGCTCCTCTCTCTCTCTCTCTCTCTGTTAGTCGCCCCTTCGTTTTTTTGCGCCCCGTCCCTCGTGCATGCGTATGTGCGTGCGTCGTCGACGACAACCACTACCACAGCAGTTCGAAACATATGGAAGATCATATGTGGGCAAGAAAGAGAGAGAGAGAAAAAAAAGCAAAAAGAACGACAAAACAGCTGATTACCCTCTATAAAGCGTTAGCGAAAAGGGGCATCCATAATGGGTAACTGCCGTACATGCGTATATATGCCCGCATACCCTCCTCGTCCGCTCGACATGTTCAATCAAGTCAGCTCATCAGAAAAAAAAATCAGTCGAGAGTATTTCTCCCCTTCTTGCTCTGTGTTCGTGTATGTCTCTTTCTTCTTTTGTATAATTTGAGGCCTCGAGTTCGCGAGTTGTTCATCATCATCATCATCGTTTGAATTTCTTTTCTAGATATCCTAATGACATTTTCCTAGTCTTTTAGTTTTTAAATTGGCGCAAATTTCTCTCATCGAAACTGGTTTTGTTTTTCTTTTTGTTTTGTGTTCATTTTTTCATTGATTAAATATGGCAACAACAACAACAACAACCAATGATCAAGCACCAATCTTTGATCTTCAATTAGAATCCCCAACAAGTTCGTGTTCGTCATCACCTCCAACATCATTAAAACCAGTTCATTGTCAAAATGAAATTGATTCTGGCTGTGGAAGTGATGAAGATCCGGCATTAGCTTTGAAAATCAACAAAGGTCTTTCAATGGGCTATGATTATGAATTGATTAAGAGTGTGATTCAGCAACAAAACGATGGCGATGATATGTCGAAATTCATCGAAACCATCGTTCGTACAGCTGAAATCAACGGCAATTCGAATGGAAATCATAGTCCATCGAGTAAAAGTTCATCACCAACAATGGTCAATCAAAAACATGATCTCGATTCATCATCAACAACATCAGACTCAACGACTAATGCAACGACATCAACAACAACGACAACAACAACAACAACCGTTCCACACGATGTTTATATCATTGATGGTGCTGATCTTGCTTATAGCTACGGAAATAATACATTTTCATGGCGTGGAATTGAAATTTGTATTAAATATCTACATTCTCATGGTCATAAGAAGGTCTTTGTTGCGTTACCATATTCATTGAAACATCATCGACATGATCAAAATTTTTCCGAATCAAAATCTTTACGTGATCTTGAACGAAAAAATATGCTTGTCTACACAAATCGAATGTCAAAACAAACGAATAAGCCAGGTTCATATACGCATATAAGTGAAATGTTGAAATTTTCACAAAAAACCAAAGGACATTTGATAACAAATGTATCATTGAAAGATGTCATTTTGGATTTTACTGTTTATAAACATGTTTTGGAAGAACGAGTTATTCGTTATCGTTTTCAAAACGATAAGTAAGTCAAAATGAAAATAAGAAGAAAAAAGAAACTAAGTATTCATTTTGTTGATTTTCTAGTTTTCAACCGCTATTAGTCACAATTGTAAATGGTGATGATGGAAATGATTGTGAAACACATTATCCATTATGTCCCTACGGTAAAAAATGTACATATGGATCGAAATGCAAATATTTTCATATTGAACGTCGATATCAAAATCCGCTGTCAATAACTGAAAGTTTGCAAATGAAAGCACGATTAGAAAAATCGAAATTGCAACATCAACTATCGAATCCATCGATGATGCCCATCATCGGATATAAACCAACATTTAATCATACGAAATCAGGTCCCGATCATTTACGTATGTTCAATGATCGTCATTCGCCAGTTCCGTTCTATCCAATGATGGAACAAAGTCTTGTCGATGATGCTCGAACAGCATACGAATACGGCCTATCAACAACACCGCCATCAGCAACGGGAACAAATGAATTTTCATTTGTTGATCAACGTATGCCCATGTCTCAAGTACAACAGAATCGTGCCAATCATCATAGTTGGTTCGGTACGCCGAATCAACAACATTCGTTTATGAATCGAACATTTTCAATGCCGCAACAATCACCGGCGAATAATTTCGAAGAACAACAACAACAACAACAACAAATACAGGCAGCAATATTAATGCAACAACAGCAAAATTGGGCTCGACAACAGCAACAACAACAACAAATGTTTCCTATGCAACCACCATCTCAACCACATTTCGAACAAGTAGAAAATCTTTGTAAATCAATCGTTTTCTTGAGGTTTTCGTTCTTTTTCCTAGAATGTTCTTCGTTTATTATCAATGCTTTCACTTCAACAACAGAATAATATGATGCCAATAAATCCTAATCAAACACAAATGCCATCATTTAATCCAATGATTTCACAAATAAATATGCAAACAATGTCAACAAATCAACAACAAGAAAATCAACTTGACCGTTCGTCAGTCAATAGTCAACAAGGTTTAGCTGATAAAATTCAAGCTGTTCGTCATCTTTGGGAATCAGAAAATCAATATTCACAACAATTAGCTAATTATAATCAACAAACAACACAAGGTTTTGTTCAATATCAATAAGAAGAAAACAAAACAAAATCAAGAAGGAGGGATTGGATCTCTTCATCTGTCTTTCAGTATATTTCTGTCTATATGTTTCCTATTTATTTATTTGTATAACCACATACATTCTTAGTATGTACCTGTGTGCGTGTTTTTTTTCTTTCTCTCTTTGTTTGTCTGTCATAACTATTTCTTTGACACTTAGTGAACATTGTTCGTTTTCTTTTCACTCTTTCGTCATGTATTTATGTAACTTTGTGCATTGTTGTTGTAAATAGAGAACAAAAACAAACCGAAGAGGCAACTTATTGTTGTGACATATAGAACATAAAATATGTATTTCGTCTTTTACTCTTTATCGTGTATGTACGGTTCTTTTTCTCTCTTTTTCTCTCTCCGTCTTGTATGTAGTTAGGTCAAATGTATATTTATGCTCGCACTGCGAACAACATTACTCTGGTTCAGCTGGTTTTTCTTTTGTTATATTGTTTTCACTCTTTTCGTGCTTTTGTTCCTGCCCATATTTTCTAACTTATTCAAATATACATCGATTCATTCATATGATCTTTTTGATTTTCAATCGAGGATGTTATTTATTTATATACAAGAAAAAGATTTTCTATGAACTGTCTTCGTCGTCGTCGTCATACGATGAAACTAATGAGGACAAGCCACCCGATGGTTTTGGAGCGATGTTTGCAACGGCAGTTGTTGGTTTTTTCTTGACTACTAAACCAAGTGAATTTTTTGCTGTGGCTGTGGCTGCTGCTGTTGTTTGTTTTTTGGCATTGCTCGCAGTAGCGAAGGAGATTGTTGTCTGAATAGAAATAAGTTATAGTTTCGGAGAGATTTTCAAGTTAAACGTACTTTCGGTTTTGTTGAATTGATTGATAATGGTAGAATTTCTTCAGTTTTGTCTTCGATTGTTCGATCATTATCATCGCCATCGCCACTATCTTCATCGTCGTCTTCATTTTTTGTTACCAATCGTTTACCAAAAGCTTTTCTAAAATAAAAAGTAAAAACATCGAAAGTTGACTATCGAAAAACAAAACAAATTCACAAACCTTATTTCTGCTTCGTCTTCTTCTTCTTCCATTTGCTTTTTCATCAACGCATATTGTTTTTCTTCTTCTTGTTTCTGCGCCAACATTTGTTCGATTTGTATATCGGCATGACGAGCATTTAATTCTTTAATATCCTCGAGTGCTTCGATCGCCGCCATTTCTTGTCGTGAATCTCGAGTTCGATTTTCCAATAACTAGAAGAAGAAAAAACGCGATTTTTTAAAATTGGATTTAATTTCATCGAAGCTCTAACCTTCATTGGATTGAGTGCTTCTTCTTCGGCTAATTTCGACGCTTCTTCTTTGGCTTGTTTTTCCGCCAAACGTATCGATTCAAAATTTCGAATAGCTCCATGTTCGAGTTCATAATCTGCATTGGCCGGATCGGTCTATTTCGAAAAATCCTCGTTGAACACAAATTCTCATTCGATCTAATCTTACTTTAAATGTTATTTCGCGAAGACATTTCGTACATTTAATATAAAATCGATAGATTTGCATACCCAAATACGTCTCACCCTCGACATCTTCTTTTCGTGCATTGAATTTTTTACCTTTGTAAATATATTCTCCGCAAGTTTTGCATCTAATTAAAATCAAATCTTCGAGATTAGTGATCGATTCATTTCGCTAAAACGAAATAACCTACCGCATATTGCAAGGAGCCATTAAACGAATGGTAAATTGCCGAGTTTTGGATCGTTTAGCACGCGGTAATTTCGATGGATCGAAATCCGGTGGATAATATTTCTAAAGAAGTTTAATTGAATTTTTATTCGAGAGATTTAACTCAGTGATAAACTTACATTTAAAACTTTACGTTCCGACATGTCCGATGCTCAACAAAACAAATCTGAAATGAATGAAATATACAGATATTTCGAAATGAATGAAATATACAAAGATGTTTCGAAATAAATAAAACTGGTTCATTCGTCAGACTGATTAGCCAATAGAATTTCTGCTAGCGAACACCCTCTTTCTCTCTGATTTTCAGAGTTTTTCTTGAATTAATAAGAAGAGTTTTTTTTTTTGTTGTTGTTTCGTTCGGGTTTATTAAAGCGCACAGACAGAAAAAGAAAAAAAGAGAAAAAAGAAGAAAGAACTTAGAATAATAATAATAATAATAGTAATAATGATAATGCCTTTTGTTCTGTACAAACAAGAAAGAACACACATCGAGATATGAATGTTCACGAGAGTAGAAATGCATATTGACCATCTCGAATAGCTGTTTGTAGTTTGTGTTTCATAATTTCTTTCGACGAGTAATCAGGTAATTTTAAATAATTAACACAGGTCATCACACTTGGTAAAAATGAATCTGGGTTTATATTATCACTATTATTTTCCGCAGTTTTTCGAACGATTGTTAATGGCGGATGAAGCATTCGAAAACCTAAAACACATACAAAACAAAAAACAAATTTCAAAATGTGTCGATTGTTTTTTCTACCTCCGACAGGTAAACGTGGACTACCGGTAACAAATTGTAAAAATGCTCGCTGTTCATTCGTATCAAAATTGATCATGATTTCGAAAAGCCATTTCACAGCTCGACTGTTCAAATTATAACCATGATCGCAACGTGTCGATTCGAGTAAAACTTTCATATCCCAGAGATCGGTCGATGAACTACCGCAAAAGACTTGATGTAGTTCATGTGGATAGAAACATTTCAAATGATTGATTGAAAATATCGAATTGAAACCATCACGAAACGATTCGAATTGCCGTCGAACACCTTCGACTAATGTCCAATAAATAACTAATTGAATGTATTGATCGAGATTGTGAATGGTCACAGGACAATCTTTGCCGCCTTTTTTCAGTTCAATATGTGACGGACCTGGTAGTGTAAAAACTAAAGATAGATCTTCGATTTTACATCCGTCTAAGGTCAATTTGGGATCGTTTTCATCGAGAATATTCGAGCAAATCATCGATTCAACTTGAGAATCATCTTTTGATTTCAAACGTTTTTTATTATTGATTTTATTTGTTGTTAATTGTTGATTGATTTGTTGATTTTGCACAAGTAATTGATCACGTCGATGAACAATTGTTTGTAGTTTTTTCAATTGTTCGTAAAGATTTTTATCGACATGAACTAAATCTTCGAGATTCAGACTTTCTTCTTCGCCTAACATCCATTTATAGAAAACATCACTAAATGGCATATCGATCTAAGAAAAAACAACAACAACAATAGATGAAAAATAACAACAACAAATCGAAAACAAACCATTCGAGAATCCATCAATGCTTTAGCCATGAATTTGCCGAGAAATCTAAATTTCTGTCGAACTTTTGTAACTAAATTCGTTTTGGCATTTCGACCGAGCGGTGCCGGATAAAGACCATGATGAACATCAACATATTCGTTTATCGGAGCATCTTTATCTCGATTTATTTCGAAACTTTTATCTGTTCGCCAAAGTTCTAAACCATTTTTCTGTAATTCTTTCGATAATAACGAATAAGCTTCGAGTGTTGGTCCAAGACCGAATCCCACTTCGTCTTCATATTGAACTTCAAGAAAATGTTTCGAATTCCAATTGTCGAGCGTTTTTTCCATTTCGGAGAGAATATTCGTTCGAGATAATTGTATTTTTTTTCTTTCAATTCTTGGCACCGCATTTTGTCGGTCATTTTGATCGTTATGATGCGTTTGTGTTAACATTTCCGAACTTTCGAGAAGTCGTTGCATGGCTCGTTCACGATCGAACGCACACGGATAGAATATCATTTGTCGTGTTTCAAATGGAAATAAAAATGAACATGTATAACCCATTTCAGTGATCCACGATGGAATTTGTCCCATCATGAGAACAACAGGATCTTGTAATTGTCGGTTGACTTTCGATGTTAATTTTGATGATAAATATTCGGTTTTATTTGAAAGATTTTGTTGATTATACATTGTATTCATATGTGAATAGAGATCGTACCAATAAAGATTAAGATTATTGAGAATATGAAGTAAAGATATGGCGTTTAGAGAAAGATCGTTAATGGTTAGAATCGATGATATGGATTCATTTAAATTCGATAGAAGTAATGATTTACTCTTAGGACATTGACCATTAATCCATAGTTCATCGATTGTTGGCGGCATCGATGTACGTTTCGGAGTTTTAATTGCTTTTTTCGATGATTTACTTGGAGGTGTTTGTTGATTGGATCGAAAACGATTCGATGATGTTGTCGTATTGGCAGCACCTATTGCTGTACTAACAGCTGGCACAGTCGACGATGAACTACTCATTTGACGATAGTGAATCGTGTGTACACGTGTCCAAATGGCCGATGATGAAAATACGGATTCATCGGTGTCAGTTTCCGATTCACCTTCGGTCTTTTGTGTCGATGTACTATACATTCGAATAGCTTGATAGATTGTCATATTATTCGGAATGACATGATCATTAATCAAAAATTCTAATCTCATTGTTGCTGAATGCGCTAAAACATTGATAATATCTTCGGCATCGGACTCATTTGAAACTTCACTTTCATCATCATCATCGTCATCATCGAGTCCTTCCGATGGATCAATCATAGAATTACTTGCTACACCACGTAATAGAAGATATTTTTCAATGGCTGTCACAAGTGCAAATGGATCGATTTTTACTGGTCCGCTGTTGCATTGTTTCAGTGTTTTACATTGTGGATATCGAACAAGATTGCATTTCAATTGATGCGTAGAAATTAAACGAAGTGCTGAACTTTGTGTCGATCGACCTGTGATATCATTGACACGAATAGGAAATTGCTCGAGTTGATTGATGCATCCGTGTAGTTTACTAATTAAATGACTTAAAATACTTGAATTGGTTTTATTTGTTTGTTGTGAATGATGAAGTTCGAGCATGAAATGTTTGAATTCTTTTTCATCGTCGTCTTTGCTATTTTCCAATGGAAGATTAACGAAAATATGAAGAAATAATTTCAATCGTTCGGGTCGATCTTTCGGAATTGTAATATCATCGGTGAGAAATTGAAATAATTTCGTTATTAAACTGCTATGTACCATTTCGAATGGTGTGACATCACCTTTGGCTATGATATTCGCAATGTCACGTAAGGCTTTGAGATTTTCGGTTTGATCTTTGCCAACTTGAAGACTGTCGACAGCTGAAGCTAGACGATGAATAATCTGCAGTGCAATATTCGATGTCGATGAATTATTCGGAAAATAAGTGGAACGAAAATTTTTGGCTTGAATTTTTATCCATTCTTTTAATTTCGATTTGTCTTGGGTCGAAAATGGTTCTTCGTTTGAACGTTGACGCAGAGCTGTTGCTGCTGCTGTTGTTGTTGTTACTGGCATACTAGTTGATAGCAATAGTGAAGCAGCTGGTGGTGCACTCGACGCGTAGGCAAATGGAGATTGTTGTTGAAGGTATGATGACGGGACGTAGATAGGCGTTGTTGGACGAGGTCGACTGCCGGTTGAAGGATGATAGTAAGATGCTTGATCGAAAATTGTCGGACGAAAGAAATCGGAATTTGTGCCAGCACGGACTGGACGAGGACGATTGATGGGCATGGCTGGTGTTTCTGTCGGTGTTGTTGTTGTTGATGACATTTCGTCGAAAATCGATCGTGTCGATAATTTAATACGAGCAGTTGATGATGGCGGTGGAACACGAGCACGTTGCGAACGTGTTTCGATTTTTGTTTGATTCGAATCGGTTTGAGAACGTCGTGAAGATGATGATGTCGTCGTCATTGTCGAACGATATGGATTCGATTGATTTTTCGGATGTAATTGTGTTGTTGTTGTACTACGATGTGTCGAAGGTGGTGGTGGATATGCGTGAATTTGTTGTTCATCGAATGATTCACTCAATGTCGAAATTGTTGGCGTTGATGATGTTTCATTCGAATGTATCATATCAACTTGACTTTGACTTGTTGTCGAATTGTGTGTACGTGAAAGTGTTCGATTTGTTGATGGTATAACACCGAAATCAATTAGAATTTCTATTTGATGAACGACGCCTTCTCGATAGAAATAAACAGAAAATATCTCGGGCAGTTTTTTCATGAGAATCTCGGATATTTGTAATGCACAAATGACAATTTTGTAGTCGGTCGATGCAAGCATCGATGCAATATGAGATGAAATTGATTGTTGTTTTAGAATGGTTTCTAAAAGATCCGATGATGAATAATAAATCATTCGAAGTAACGATTGTAAACAACGATGTTTAACAGCTGGACCAGCCGATGTATTGTAAACTTCATAGAGTATTGTGAATAGAGATTGAACGAACGAATGAAAAAGTTCGAGATTATCTTTGAAAATTTCTTCACGTGGATCAGTTGTATTATTCATTGTTGTTGTTGCTGATTGATCACTTGTTAACGAAGGTGTATCAGTTATGTCAGGCGTAGACGGTGTAACAATACGTTTAATAAATCGGCCTTGACTGGTTTCTTCATTGATCTGTTGTAGTTGTTGCAAATCGATAAGATAATGTCGACCTGAGATTGTCAATTGAACTTCTTCTTCATGTTGTTGAAAAGCTTGTTCAATCAAACGTGAATCCTGATATGAATACGGACATAATTGTCCTTGATCATCTTGCCAATGCCATTGAACATAACCGTTACTATTTGCATCATAGCCTTTGCCTACTCGAAAATATTGATCCACTTGAAATAATAGATCATTGCTGGGTAATCGTGGCATCATTTCACCGATTAATGAAACAATTTCATAGAGTTCTTGTGGTGATCGTGGTATTAACTCGATATGATTCGTTGTTTGAATTGTTGTTAGACTATTCAATGCTTCACTTGTTGGCAAAGCTGCGGATTTATAAGTAATTGCTTTTTTTGTTGTCGTTTTACTTTCAATTGAGCCGGTTAGTAATCCAACTAATGTTTCTGTTATATTCATTTTAAGTAATTTTATTGCTAAGATTGGACAATATGCTGAGAACATGTAGAGCATATGAATAATACTGACAAATGTTTGACTATTGAGAACGGATGGTTGAACGATGATCATCGTTTGAAATGTTTTAAGTAGTTCATCGGATGCCATGGAACAGAGAATTGTTGAATTTTGATAGAGATTTTCTACTAAACGTGAAAATATTAAACATGTATATTCAATAGTTTTTTTATCGTCCGAACGAAGACGATTCGAAAGATTTTCTAATTGATTTTCGATATATTTAAAATCTTGATTTGTCTGTATATGTGAACAGCAATTAGCAACGATTGCTAACGATTTATGTTGAGAATTAATCGAGAAAAAGTCAAGAAATTCCAAACATGCATTGATTCCATCCTATTAAACAATAAAAAAAGTCGATTTACTCATCAAAACAAAACTGCTTATTTACAGCGACAAGAATTTGTTTAGCATTTCGTTTGGATATCATTTCTAATGCAGTTAGGGCTTGTTCAGCTGTATCAATCGACGTTATATTTCGTAACTGAAATTCGTTGAAAAAAAAAACAAATAATTTTAAGAAGAAGAAATCAATTTCGAAATTCATTGTACTTTATCGAGAAAGATCGGTGTTGCTTCGACAACTTGCATAGCCGAACGAGGTAGTGCTTCCATAAGATAAGTCAAAGCTCGACATGCTGTCAAAGCTATTTCAGCATTGGCATCGTTTTCATCGGCGAGACAATCGCGTAACGGAGGATAGAGTGCACGAAATTGAAAGCCGGGCAGCGTATCTTCATTACTCATGACTAATAGCGAACATAATTCATTGAGAGTCGTTAGTTTAACATCGGGATCGGCCGATTGAATGCCTTGAATATATTGTTGTAAACGTCCGTTCACCGAACCGCCGCCTCCAACACGGCTCATTAAATGTTGGACACGGCCGGATAACGTATGAAAAAGTGCTGCACCCGTCGAACTCCCACTGGACGCACGAGCAAACAGCGGATCAGCTAGAATGTCGCGTGCTGTCGGACTATTATCAGGATCTGTATCGCTTTCGGTTGACATTTGCAACGATTGTTTTGTTAGAAATGAAGTCGGTGGAACAAGACCCGAGTAGATTTGAGCTGAGGACGATGACGGCGGAGGAGATGATGAGGAATTTTGATGATAGGATGCTGCTGTTGCTCCTGATGAATGTAAAGGATTATTCGTCGAAGATATGACACCGGTATTTGTTGAGTCACACGAACGGTTTTCCGTACCAATAGAATTGGCGGCAGGCACCGATGAACGACTGAAACGAAAATAAACAAAAAAAGATTTTCGAATTGTTTACTTTCGTTGTCCTACGAATGAAGAAAAGGTCATTGAAAGACAGTCAGATGGTTAGAGAAAAAAGAAAATTTACAACATATACATGCACAATAAAGAAAAGAAACGAAAGGAAAAAAAAACGAACGACGACGGCCTTAACTGAAGGCGAAAGGAGAAAAAAAAAGTGCTCGATACTATTGCATATGCAAGGTTAATTGTTTGAAAAACGATTTCAATAAAAGTTTGTTTTTTCTTGTGCTTCTCTTAACTGGACATATTTATTCTCTCTCTTTAACTCTCATGAATAATATCCAACAAAACTATATCGTAGTTACTGATAAATAGATAGTCGTTAATAGAACCTCTGTGTTGATTATAGTGTCTTGTTATTTTCTTTTTCTTCTTATTCTCGACACACGATTACATTCTTCTTCTTCTTTTTCTTCTTTCGCGTCTATTTTCTCTCTCTCTCTCTCTCTCGCTTTTTTTTTCTTCTTTTATGCATAGATGTGCAAATACACGCGTGCGGATGACTGTCGGTCTTCAGTCGCACATCTGTACACTGTCGTAGCAACAAAACATTACTTAACTTGCATAATACTTTCAATCAAAGAAGGAGAAAAAAAACCCAATTGAATTCAAATGTTTTACCCAGTTGATGATAAATAATCGATATATGATTTAGTTGTATAATGACGTGATCGACGATTCGACGTGCTCGTTGAAGGATCACTTGCAACTGTATTAAGGTCTCTTCCGCCTAATTGACGTGCACAAAGATTGGATTTTGAAATTTCGATTGAATATTTTCTACCTGTTCGACGTCTTACGCAAAGATTCCCCGTGTCTGTGCGTTGAGTTCGTTTAGTTTGATGAGATTTAGGTTTGGAATCGACTTGTTCGTCTTCGTTGTCGTCCGAAGATGATTGTCGTTGACGTTTCGAAGTTTCTTGTTGAGAATGTTTGTTAGTTCGTCGACGACGTCTTACACTCGTCGAAGCATGACGAGATGTTGATGTTCGATGTTCGTCGTTTCGATCGGACTCAGTTTCGATTCGTCGTTTATTCGTAGTTTCAAGTGCTTTGGACTTTGTTGGACGAGTAACAGATGTGTCTTCTTCTACAAAGAAGAACAAAAAAAACGAATCGATTGATTTGATCGGTTTCTATTTAATCAATACCTTCAAAATGGGATTCGTTTGTTGTTGATTTACGTTCAGCACTATAACAGATGCAAAATAAAGAAAAAGACACATTAATGATTTTTTTTGACATTACGTGAGTAATCGTAATGATCGTCTAGTCGAAGAGCTCGAATTGTTTTGTACATGAGCCATTCGAGTCGATGTTGAACATTCGAAAGAATAAATAATGTTTATTATTAGTTCGAGACATTGAACATATTAGAGATCAATCAATCGATAGTTTTGTATCAAACAAAAATGCGTTCGAAAGAAAGAAGAAAAAAAAATGTGATTTTATGTTTTGTTTTCTTGTCTCGTAAATATGTAAGACTAAATGTTTATTTCCTTTTTTTTTCTGTTTTATATACGTATGTGAATAATCTGAAGAAGAAAAAACAAAATAATAAATTAATAATAAATTAGATCATTTATGAAGGAAAAGAAAAAAAAACAGGAGAAATAAATAGAAAACGAGAATGAACAATATGACCGACGGATGAAAGGCAAGCAAGATTCAATGAAATACCCGATTGGATGGTTGGCGTGTGTGCATTCGTTTAAGTTGAATATGCACTTTAGATCAGCTGATTTATGTATTTTTGCAACATTCAACATTCGCATGCACGTGAGAGAATCGAATATTTACTTCAACTATTTCGTATTTAATTGTTAATAAATTCTAGTCATAAGAATTTTGTCTTTCAAAATGCGTCATTGTGTACGATTCATGTAGGAAATCAATTATTTTATTTACTAGTAGTCGATATTCTAATAAATATTTTCATGGAGGTATTATGATGATTAAATATGCAAGGCGTAGTCCTTCAGAAACTAATCAGCTATCTTATAACTAGATCAAAACGCATTGAAAAATGTCACCTATTTATGTATAAAATAAAGTATAAGCGGATAGTCACAGTTTTGTAATACTCGATGTTGCATAGTTTATAATATTTGGATAGATGCTGTCGAATTCTAATCTATTACTTTGATAAGATCATTAAGTGCACTTTTTTTTATCGGTTTCAATTCTGTGTCAAGCATTTTATTATTTTATCGATTCATCAGTATGCAAACGAAAGAGACAGACTGAAGGTTTTCTGATACCTTTGTATATGCATAATATTATTCTAATAAATATAATATTTGTTTACTATTGTTGAACAAATTGATAATATAGCGAATGAATCATAACAATGTCGTTATAGGATTGCTCGTTTTTGTTAAATTCACACAAGGATTATTATTGTTACTCTATGAATAGACGGTCAATGACGTTTAATTAACGATACGAAAGTAGCTTCCTAAAGCATGTTACATAGTGCAAAATCATTACCAATCATAGGCGTATATATATGAGACACATTTTTGCGTTCCTTCACAAGTGCAAAACTAGAAAAAAAGTCAGTTTATACAAAAAATAAAAATGAAATCCGAGTAATCTATTTTTCTTGCTATGTAACAACAATTTTATATATTTTATAATTTCAAGATCAGAAAAACAAAGAATAAATACAGCACTTTATTCAATCTACAGCGGACATCGGTAAGTTGAAAAACAAACAGATGAAGATGCTGTGGATCATTTGAAATTAATTCTAAATGAGTATGCGAAAGAAAAAGATTTAACTGAACAGAACATTTGTCAACGATTTGCTAATAATTTCAAGTTCGATGATGATACACAAGAACAAATCAGTTACATAAATTTGGTAAAAAAAGAGAAACACATGACCACTATTCAAAGTATAGATCTCATTTATCTCTAGTTTCGTTTTGCTACAACGAAAGATATCATTTATTTGATTTTTGCAATCATATCTTCATTAATACTCGGTACTATAATTCCATTATCAATGATTATGTTCGGTGATTCTATTGATTTATTTACTAATTTCTCTTTGTCCACTAAATTTAACTGCGATTACAAATAAACATTGTCCAGCAAATATTCAATTAACACCAATGAGCTTCTATTCGACAATATCGTACGATAAATTCTTCGTTTGTTTTTTGTAAAATATTTGTTTCGATTAAGTCTATGCAATTCAACTGGATTGAATATCGATATAAAATCTTATAATTTAGTCGATCAAATACAAAATCAAATTCTTTATTCGATTATTATCGGTTGTGTTGCTTTAAAGCAACAAGTGGTTTGTATGCTATTGTAACATCGATATTTTTCTTTACTATGGCTGCATTGCTGTCAGTTGGTGCGAAATTAGTTAATCAAGATATTGTTACATTTCAAGATTTTTTTATGTAAAACAATAGTTTTCATTTGTAAAACTTGTTTTTTGTTGTTTATTTCAGTGTTTTCGATTCGGTTGTTTTAACTGCACGGATTGCAAGTCAATCATTAACTTTGTAAAGTCTTGATAAATGAAAATGAGGCTTCAAGATGATACTTGTGATTTAGATCTCCGGCTTATGGGAGAGCATTGAGAGCAGCTGGACAAATATTTTCGATTATTAATCGACAGCCGAATATCGATAATTGTTCGACTGATGGAAAGATTCTTGTTTGTGAATGAAATCTTTTAATATTTGAGACCGATGTGTTGTTTTTTTTCTTTTAGGAAGATTTTCAAGGAAATTTGACTTTTGATGATATCAGTTTTAGTTATCCGATTAAAGATCAAACGAAAATTTTGAAAAATTTTCAACTGACTATTGGATCTGGTACTGGAGATGAGATTTTTGTTTCTTGATAAAATGTGAAGTTCATTTGTTTTAGGTCAAAAAGTGGCTTTTGTTGGTCGGTTGTTGAATTCTTTCGAAATAAAGTCAGAAAATTGATTCATTTAGGAGCATCTGGTTGTGGCAAATCAACGATTATTCAATTAATTGAACGATTTTATGATCCTAATAGCGGTCGATTAGTAATACATCAATAAAATTCTTTTCGAATCATTTTCCTTCAAAATCTTTTTGTTTTCTAGTTAGTTGACTCGACCGATCTTCGAATGTTGAATTTACAATGGTATCGATCTCAAAGTTAGCTTTTCATCGTCATTGCTCATTTTAAAATACGATTTTCATATTTAGTTGGTATTGTTTCTCAAGAACCAGTGCTATTCGATCGGTCCGTTCGAGAGAATATATCTTATGGCGATACAAGCCAAGATATTATTTCAATCGAAGAAATAATTCAAGCTGCAAAGAATGCAAATATACATGATTTTATTGAACAATTACCTGATGTAAATAACTGAGTAGATTAGTGATTAAACAAAATCATGTAACATTTATTTTCAAAGAGATATGAGACTCGATGTGGAGCGAAAGGTATTCAGTTATCTGGTGGTCAAAAACAACGAATTGGTTTGAGAAATTAATTGACAGCAATCAAAAATAATACTCTCGTCTTTTTTTTAGCTATTGCTCGAGCATTAATACGAAATCCAAAGATTCTTTTATTTGATGAAGGTAAATAATCATCTGCATCAATGAATTGAAATCTTAATTAAACAATTTTATTTTAGCAACGAGTGCATTAGATGCTGAAAGTGAACAGATAGTTCAAGAAACATTAGATCGTGCACAAGAACATCGAACATCGATTACGATCGCGCATTGTTTGTCAACAATTGAAAATGCTGATTTAATTTGTGTCGTCGACAAAGGTGCAATTGTTGAGTATGGAACACATCAAGAATTGCTCAAACAACGAGGACGATATTATCAATTAACATTAGGATCGAAATAGTAATTACATTCTATCTATTCAAGATATTTCATTTTATTTAATTACCAATAAAAACCCCTTATATATATATAGTCAGAATAAATAAATAAATAAAAGATAAAAGAAAGTCTTTTTTTTTGTTTTAATCTTTAACTTGGAATGAAGTAAATTGCCACCCATTTCGAATTTCATCATTTTCCGCCGGCCAATTTGCTTTTTTCGAAACCCAAGTGCCTAAATACGGCAAACACATGCCGAGAATTTCTTCTGTATTGATATCATCAGGTAGACATATGCCTTCATTTGGATGATTCATACAATATGTAAGTGCAGCAATAACACTAATAGCCACTTGTAAAGTTGTTGCATTTTGTCCTGGGGCTAATGGTCGTGCCTGATGAATATCAAGTACACTACCTGTCCACCAAGCGTCAACATAACGGCCGCCGAGTAAGAGAACGCCGACTTCATCGGCACCATCGATGATTTCATCGTTTAAGATGCGAAGTTTAGGTTGAAGTTTATAATTATGCATACGAAATTCAACCAACGAACTGATTGTTGAATCTGTTGGTAAGTAAGCATAGTGAACAGTTGGACGATAGACAACTGTATTGTTATTTTCATCGTCTTTGTAAACACTGAGATATTTCGAAATTCCATAAGCTTCACCATGTCGAATAACCATACCGATGATTTCACCACTTGGAACCCATGAACGAACCTATATCAATGAAAAAAAAACAACAACAACTAATCTCAACAGAATTCGAATTATAAACTATTCGTTTTACCCAAGTATTCATGCCTTTACGTTCGAGACAAATTTGATTGCATGGACCTTTGTTAGTTTCATGAAAACATGCGCCATCAGGAATATTTCTTTCGTGTGTACCCCATCCTAATTCTGCTGGTGCGGCACCTTCTTCGGCTAAACCTTCAATTGACCATGTATTAACGAATTCATTGACTTTTTTCGGTTGATTTGCTATTTGTGTGTCACGTTCAGATATATGAATTGTTTTGATTCCTAATAGGTAAGCTAATTGAGGATAATTTTTAGTTTGCACAGCCTCTTGTAAATTAGTTTTCTCTTCATTCGTAAGAATTTTTTCGTTTTGATTTAAAACATGTTCGCCCATATCAAGAAGTCCACGTTTGACAAAATGTGAAACAAGTCCTGGATTACATCCATGATCAATTATAGCTGTCGGGCCATTTCGTTTCCATTTTGGATCGGCTTGCATTTCAATTAATTGCATTTGCCGATGATATAATGTCAACAAACGTGGATCATTCTTATGTGCTTCACCGAATGGATACCATAATTCAACAGATGTGTTCACAAAACAGATCTGATGATCATGACACCATTTTAATAAACATCGTGTTTCAAGGTTATAAGCCAAGTCAAGAAGAATATCATTGTTTGCGAGATATTTACTGAGAATATCCGCGTAATTCGAAGGTGTAATTAATTCTTGTTGATATTGAATTTGAGGATATTGTTGGAGATATTTTTGTATAATTGGTCGTTGATCAAGGGCATCGATGATTGTAATTGATTTCAAGTGTTTTTTTAGAAGAAAAAACTCGATTAAAAGTGGCAATGTACATTGTGATACACTGCCACAACCAATAACTAATAATCGACGAGAAGAGGAGTCCACTTTTAAAAGAAAACAAATTTATTCGAGATAAACAAGAAAATCGAATCGAATGCAAGGTAAACCCAAATAATAATAATATAAGAATAAAGACTGTACAGTGATCAGTCGTGCGTATTTAACAGCCGGGCTTATTTGAATGAGATATATATCAGGTGCGAGATTAGCTTTTTGACGACCTTGCACTATTTCAAAACACTAGAAGAACAGAATGATTATTGGGCATATCGTGTGAATTGTGTACAAGTGTAAAATAAGGAGGCGCGCAAATCAGTACTTTTCTTTTCTCTCTGTGCAACGAAAAGAAAAACGAACTGCTGTATTTTCCCGACCAGCCCACGTATATTGCGTTTTACTTTAATCAGAACCGATAATCACCTTATATTTATGTCCGCAGAAAACAAATATCGATAGTGTCTATTAATAAAATCGAATCGAACAACCATGAGAAATACTAACAGCAATAACTAAATTGATTGGCTTTCGAATTTTTGTAGACAACAACGAAGACAAATTAATTTGAAATGTGAGCATTTCTTGTCTGTTCGGTTGCTAAGAAAGATTTTCTTTTTGAACTGAATGTTGTTAGGGTGTGAGTGATTGTTTTTTTGTCATCAAAAAAGAAAAACGGAAAAAAGAAATGATCAAACAATAAAAACACGTTTTTCTTTCTCTTTCACTCTTGAATTTCTGTAGAACGTAAACATCGTTTGATTTATTGCAAATGTCTCGAATAAAAAAGCCTTTTTTGTTCACGTTAAATTGTCATTAAAGAGAAAGATATTTCGAAAGTAAACAATGGATTTGTTATTAAAACGATAACATAGAAATGTTTTTTTTTTCTTTTTAAAATACTCAAAGCATTATGATGGAAAGCGACAGTTTAAAAATTCTTCCAACATCAACAAGAAAAACTCCCGTTACATCGAAGTCATTTAATGTTAAACACGAAAAATTTCAGTCGACTAGTCAAACAAACTTCGATTCATGGATTAAACATTCAGACGATTTCAAATCACTGTCAATGTCGAATATGAATGAAAATTTCCACGTGAATTCAGCATCGGAAGATGAAGACGCAAGAGAAATGATTTCAAATGGAAAGATTTTTATCAATCAAGCGAGTCAAGTTCATAATGAAGAATTAAAACCTCTGGAAAAGAAAAAGAAAAAACATCGAACAAGTCCAAGAAAAACCAAACAAATAAATGCAACGCCTATTTCATCGGCACAGAATATCACTACCGATATACCAACGATAAAGAAAGTGACTATTGAAGAACCAACGACTCCTAATACAACAGTTAAACGATTGATTACAGTTGATACGAGCAAAGCACGATCGAATCTCGAAGTCGTTCGATTATGTCTACGAGAACTTGCTTGGAAAGAAGTCAACGCTGTTTCAACTGACTCAGATATCTATTGGCATTCATCATCGTTTCTCGAAGGTAATCCTACGTTTCCATACAGTTCTGGTCGTGTGAATAAATTTCCTGGTATGTTTTATTTTTGAAATGAGAAAGAAAAACAACACTCGAATCGTTTTACATTTATTCAACTAAGCATAGGCATGAATGAAATCTTACGTAAAGTTCATTTAACTCGTTTATTGAATAATATGAGATTATTATTTCCAAATGATTATAATTTCTATCCGCGAACATGGTTTTTACCTGAACAAATTCAACAATTTAAAGACGATCTACGACATATTCAACAGAAAAATGAAAAAAATAAAAGATCATTGACAACATTCATTGCTAAACCATCAGGTTTTTCCAAGTCTTCATGAAATATTCATGACAAACTCTTTGCTTTCTTTTGTCTATAGATGGTTCACAAGGTGAAGGAATTTATTTACTTCAAAGTTCTACTGAACTCCGTTCAACCAATCGTCCATATGTTATTCAAGGTTTGTTCGTAAACCGACAGTTTACATTTCCATGTCAGTGTCAATTTAGAATATATCGCTCAACCATTGTTGATCAATGGTCTTAAATTCGATCTTCGAATTTATGTTCTCATTTTGAATCTCAATCCGTTAGAAATCTTTCTGTACGACGAAGGACTTGTTCGTTTTGCAACAATCAATTACAAAACACCGACCAATGAAAATATCAATCAAACCTATATGCATTTGACGAATTATTCATTGAATAAACGTAGTGTTCATTACAAACATACAACAGATGAAAGTCAAACCGATGGTAGTAAGAGAAAATTAACTTTAGTTTGGAAACAATTGAGTGAAATGTTTGGCAATGAGAGAATTGAACGAACGAAAATTTTAATCAAAGATTTAATTAATAAGACGATTCTTGCTGTTGTACCACAATTGAAAGTTGAACATGAAATCGAATTACCTCGAGGAAAGAAACCAGATCTCTCATGTTTTCAAGTAGAATTTGACATTTTCTTTTTTTGATTAAAAGAAGAAGAAAAACAAATTAATAAATAGATCGTCGGTTTTGATGTCATTTTAACTGAACAATTGAAACCGATTTTACTCGAAGTTAATTCGAATCCGTCATTGCGAATTGATTTCGATAAAATGAACGAAACTGGTAAAAAGAAATTCTTTTTCTCAGATGGATTTTATTTGAAATTTTCAGGAAAATTAGTCTATCAATCAAGTCTCATCGATGAAGAAATTAAAAAACCATTGATTTTCGAAACGTTGAAATTAGCCTTGCCGAAAAAGAAACTCAATACCATGTAAAAATTTTCATGATCTGTTCTCAAGAAAATCATTTTCGAATCTGTATGTAGTGCGCGTCATGCTCAAATCCAAGCTGATGACGAACTCATGTCTCAACGTTTCGAAAAAGTAGCTCAACGCCGTGTCGAACAACGTACTGAAAAATTAAAAGACATTCGAAAATCTCGTTTCGATATTCGATTAAATCCGTTTCTCTCTCGACCATTAGAAAGTATTGCAAAAGAATTCGTTCGTCAACAACAACAATCAGCAACACATCGATCTAACGAACCAATTACTCCCTACACACAATTTCATAATCATTCTCCGATAAGAAACACATCGAAACACAACGATTCAGGTAGACGAAGTTGTATGAAATCGACTTTAGCTCGACCGGTATCAACTATGTCGGATGTAACATCAATTCGTACGGTCGAACGTTTGAAATTAATTTATCCAACGAATCAAAAATCTATCTATCAACAATTTGTATTAATTGATCAAATCGCTTATATTTACATTCAACTAGTTGTTTCGTTAGGAGATAAAACAATGACTGTAGGACAATTCAGAAATTTTGCTAAGTAATTAAAATGAAAAGATTTGCTTCTCTACAAGGTTAATTCTATTTTTAGTATTTGTGGAATTATAAATGAAACAATTACTGCTCCTTCGATTGATATTCTCTATTTTCAAATTCTTAAAAAATGGCAAACATTCGTTCTACGCACAACTCTCACGGGTAGATCGATGCATTTCAACAATAAATTCATCCTTGGCTATTATTTTCTTTAGGTTTACCATTTGCTGCGTTTATCGAAGCATTTTTCCTTCTGTCCCAACGGAAATATCCGCATATAACCCATCTTATCGATAGTGTTACTCATTTACTGGACATTTGTCAACGTCATTTAAATCTTTCGAGTGAAACTCTCACTTGTCCTTCGATATCTCAAACGCCAAATCCTTATCGTTCAGTTAAATCATCTCTTCAATCATCAACCTTGAATCTTCGTTCGAATAATAATTCAACAGTACGTTCAATAACAACAGCATCGGTCTATCGTTCGGCTCTAACTGTTTCATCAGCACCAACATCAAACATCGAGAAACCTGTTCGTCAATCAGCTAAAAGTGTATTTCCACTTTTTTTTAATGTTCTATAGTTCTTCTAAGAATTCTCTTTAATAATAATAAGAAAAGACAAAGGCATCACACAAAATCAATAGATAGAGTTGATACAAGTGTGACTTATGAAGTAAAGAGAAAAAGAGAGCCATTGCACGACTTATACACAGCACACAAAGCGAAAACAATATCTTGAAGACATTTTTTTGTTTGTTTTGTCTTTCATTCAAGCCAAAGAGAAGAAAAAAAAAGAATGAGATTAGGTATCTATTGCACAGCAAAGAGAATAATCAAGCGAAAAAGGCGACTTTGAATGATTACGAAAGCGACGAAGCGGCAACCATTTTTTGTAATTGATGGCATTTATTGCGTTCATCAGCGAGTTTTTCTGAACGAGACGAAAAGGAATTTTTGATGAAAAGGTAAGAACAAAGAAGGAATACCTTTGATTTTATCAACTTTAAGTTGTAATTTACCAACATCAACATCAGCTTCATCGGTACGTTGTTGAGCCTAGAAATTCGATATAATTATTCAGATGAAAAAACACACGCACACGCAATTTTCATCATACTGATTTAAGTCTTGATTGTAAATCTTCGATAGTTTTTCGATACTTTTCTTCGGTTGTTTGTCCCTAGAAGAAAACAAATAGAAATTCTCTGCTAAAACGTTTCGAATTGACACGAACTTTCTCTTCAGCTTGGATTAAATTTTTCATTTCAGCATAAGCATGACGAATATCTTGTTCGAGTGCTACGATTCGTCTAAAATCAAAGTCCATCTTTACAATCGAAATCCAATCGATGTTCAATCACGTACTGTTCAGCAAGAACTGATCGACGTTCAGCAATTTCGAAACGTTCGTGTAATTCAGATGATTTATTAGCTGTCTGCAAGCAAGAAGAAAAAAACAAAATAATATTGTTTTATACAAATGCACATCGTCGTACTTCTTGAAATCGTTTGTCGGTTTCAATACTGCATTCCTTAGCTTTTCTTAATTCATCATCGAGATCGATTTCTTTGTCTTTGACAGCTGTTAATTTATTTTCAAGATTTGTGCAAACACTAAGAGAAAACAAAATAAAATAAAATAAAATCTGAAATCGAAATCATACTGTCGTGCTGCTTCTGAAACTTTGACAACTTCGATTAATTGTGTTGTGACATGGTTGACACGAGCTGTTGCATTGTCGAAATTAACCTCAACTAATTGAACTTGTCGACGTAAATGTGCAGCTTCAGATTCTGCTTCAATTCGAGCTTGAATTTCTTTGTCAAGTGCGCTATTAACCCGTCGTTGTTCATCTCTTGTTGCTTCTAATTCTTGAAAAAGATTGACAATTTTCTCTCGAACAGTCAATGGCTGTTGTTGACCGGATACATCAGATGATAATCCATCCGAAATTATTGGCGTTACATCAACTGTACTCGACATTCGAACAAGTAAAACACAAAAAGAAACAACAGATATTTAGATGTAGAATGAAGAGGTCAGATATTTGTTTATTTTGTTGGCGATCAATCGATCGTTTGTTCGCTCGTTCTTCTTCTTTCCCAAAATAAGAACTGCCAATGAACATTTTTGTCCAACGACATCTATCAATGATCGTCACGAGAAGATCGACTGCTTAGCAACAGTTTTTAACTAACCGTAGAAATGAAATAGAACAGTTACCGTTGTTTCTTTCACTCGTATTTTTCAAGTCAAATTAAAAGAAAAAACGAAGAATTCATGTCCAGAGAAGGATCACCAAGAGAACAAACAAACGATCAACTTGAATCATGTAATTATTATTGAATTCATTCGAAAAAAATCTAGCGTTTTTTTCTTCTTGTGTTTCTAGCGGACCAACCGTTATCCGCAATGGATACGGCTTCGATTGATATTCAAGGTAAATCATAAGTTTAAAAGATTTTAAAACTGATTTGTTCGCTTTAAATAGATACTCCTGATGCACATACAAGTGAAATTTTGAATGCTGATAATGAACTACGTAAGTTACGCTTAGATGAAAGTTTCTTTTTTGATACGAAAATAATCGTTTTTTTCCAGCTATTCATGATTCTGCTCCGATACCATCAACAGAAGAGAATATGCAAATTCAACAAGAACAACAACCAACTGAAGATACAACTGAACCTGAACCTGTAACAGCAGATGAAAACGAACCAGTAACAACTGATGATAATGAGCCTGTAGCAACAGATGAAACTGATAATACTACCGAAGGAGATATCATCGAAAAATCGGAACAAGATAGTCCACCACGACTTCCAGTTGATTTCTATTATGAACCTGAAAAAGTTCAGAGTAAACCGTTAACAACCGATGAAAAAACCTTTCCTCAAAATACTCTATCGATGTAGTAAGTAGATTAGGATTGACACCAATCACTGATTGATTGATTTATTTGTTTGTTCAAAGTCGTTCATTCGGTTACGATTGCCATAAACGTGGAAATCTACATATCTTAGATAATAAAACAGTTATGTTTGTCGCCGGTTGTGTTGTTGAAATAATCGATTTAGCTACAAAAGAACATCGATATATTCGAGCATCGGGTGGCTATAGCATCGGCGCATTAATCGTACGACGAATTTAGATTTCTCTTTGAATATCACTTTCATTGATTTAGGTTCATCCGAGTAAACAATTCTTTGCTGTCGGTGAAAAAGGAGATATACCAAATATTGTTATTTACGAATATCCATCATTGAAACCCTATCGAATATTAAAAGGTGGTACACAACGTGCATATGCATATTTAGATTTCAGGTAAACGAAAAAAAAAGATTGAGAGAGAGAGAGAAATTTGCGAGGGATTTGTTTGGGTTTTAGTACGGACGGTGATTTATTAGCGTCACTTGGTTCAAGTCCGGATTTTATGTTGACTATTTGGGATTGGCGTGATGAGAAGATTTTATTACGTAGCAAAGCATCGTCACAAGAAGTTTTTAAAGTTTCATTTTCGAAAGATTTAAAAGGACATTTGACAACATCGGGTATCGGTCATATTAAGTAAGAAAATGTAATTTTCAATTGCGTTAATTTGTTGGTTCGGTTCTAGATTTTGGAAAATGGCTCGAACATTTACCGGTTTGAAATTACAAGGTGAATTGGGTCGATTTGGTCGCACAGAAATCTCCGATATCGAAGGTTATCGTGAATTACCCGATGGAAAAGTAAAATGATTTCGTTTTACGTATTTTTCAATTGATTAACTCGATTTTTTCTAGGTTATTTCGGGTTGTGAATGGGGAAATATGTTACTATGGGATGGTGGTTTAATTCAAATTGAATTTTGCCGTAAAAAAGGCAAACCATGTCATATCGGTCCTATTCGACAAGTTCTATTGAATGAAAGTGATGTTTTTACAGTTGGCGAAGACGGTTGTATACGTGTATGGGATTTTGAAACCATTGATACAGCCGAAGCGACTGATGAAGGAGCGAAAATGGAAATGGAACCATTGAATGAACTTCACGTGGGAACAGATAGTAAATTAATGGGTATTACACACGGTGTTGTCGATGATATGAGTCTTTGGTTTGCTCAAGTAATGATGAATTTGAAATTTTCGATTTGAAATTGATCGAGAGCGTTTTGAATAGGATGCCAAAGGAAATATTTGGAAATTAGATTTAACATTCTCGAAAAATAGTGTCGATCCTGAAATTGTTCTTTCGTTTATGTCCGGCGCGATTACTGGTCTTGATGTTTCATCAGCTTACAATCTATTTGCTTCTTCAGCTGGAAATGGTAGCATTTTTGTTTCGAATTTCTAATTGATTGATTTTACGTTTTTTTTTAAAGCTATTCGAGTAAATAATATCTTTAATCAAGATCTTCTTGCTCAACGAACATTTCCTACAAATGTCACGAGCTTAAAATGGTTTCCAAGTGTTGTAAGTTGATTGACAAGATGAACAAACAATGTTCGATTTGATTTGTTTGCAGTTCGAAGAGAAATCTGACGGCATTCTCGTTGGTTTTGCCGATGGTGTGATTCGTTATTTTAAACTTCGATCAGGTGTTAAAACAAATACTAACGAAAAGAAATGTGAATTCGATCTACGAATGATCCAAGTTCTTAAGCCTCACACGAAACCTGTCAAATTTATTACAGTCGATGTTAAAAATCAATGGATAGCAACTGGAGTTCGTTGAATTTGAAACAAAAAAGAAATTTGTTTTTATTGTTTTTTCTCTATTAGAGCACTGATGGGACGGTATTTTTGTTTAATTTTACACCTAAAGGTCTCAATCCAATTGGTTTTGTCAATGTCAAAGAAGAGATTACGTACATGACGTGGACACCAGCTCAATATGTAATTGATGAGATGTTCTTCTCATTAGAAAACCTAAATTTTTTCTTGATTTTTTTTAGGAGAAAACACGATTGCTTGTCTGCTTGAAAACAGGCGTTGTCTATGAATACGAAGGACCGGGTAATACGAAATTCGATACGTCGATTTCATATTTAATCGAAGCACAATTGCCTGTACGAATCTTTCGTTTCCGTAGTATTAAATCTCGACTACGAGTACGTCTTATGTCGACGAAAAGAAAGTTAAATCAATGAAATTTGTTACTTTAGCATGAAGAAGAATTAGAACGTAAACGAAAAGAAGAAGAAGAACGACAACGAAAACTCGAAGAAGAACGACGTTTACGTGGAATTGAAAAGAAAGAAAAAGGTTAAACATCATTTCAAAAAAAGAAACATTCATATCGAATTTTCTTCGAGATAGAACCAGAAAAAGCAGCTGAACCCGAAGAAGAAGAAGAAAAGAAAGAAGAAGATGATTGGAAACCATACATTCCCGAAACACCAAGTGCCGCTCTATTCGCTGTTTATACTTCACCAGATACATTCTGGCTTTCGATGGTTAGTGCTCATTGTTTTCTGTCTTTCTTTTTTCGTATCTAATTCGTCGTTTAGGATGATTACGATGCTGGATATTTATATCATTGTCAATTTTCGAATAAAGACGATCGATTTCAATATAATCCCGATCGACAAGATGCGATTACTCAAACATTACCAGTACCAAATACGGATCTAGCACATGGCGATGATATTCCTTTGACTTGCATTCAAATTCGGTAAAAGAAACGATGCTTGTTGAAAAAAAACATGTGAACGTATTTGAATAATTTCTAGTGAATCATTGAATTTGATTTTTATTGGTTTGAAAAATGGTTTTCTTCGTGTTTATCCATATGCTGGCAAACAAGTGTTCGAATCACTTGATCAATATTGGACTCGTGCTGCTCACGATAGTGAATACGGCATTGTCACACATTTAGCCGTTTCGTACGACGATCGTTTTTTTCTATCCAGTGGAGAAGATGGAAATATTTTTGGTTATGCAATCAAAAACGATATCGATGCGATTCAAGACCAAACTGAAACACCTAAAATGCCGACATATACCGTAGATTTTATGCGAAAAGATTTTTGGTTTATAAACAGGAGATTTTGTTTTTGTTATGAAGGGCGAAGCAGAAGTCGAGGATATTGTTGAAGAAAGTCATTATTCGATTGAAGAAGAAAAACAAAAAGCTGAACAAGATAAAATGAAGAAATCAGCTGAAGGATTGAAAAGTGAAATGAGACAAATGATCGAACGTTTACGAAATCAATTTCGACGTTTACTCAATGAAAACGATCAATTACCAAATGATCTCAAACTTGCTCGTCAAGTAAATTTCATTTAATGTTTTAACTATTTCAAAGAACACTGTTATTTTCTTTTCGTTTCAGGATTTTATACTCGATGATAACATTCGCGAGAATTTTCAAGCTGAGTTAAAAGAAAAAGTCGATCTGTCTGTTAAAGAATTAGCTTGGGAAACTGAACGATGTAACATTGCGTTGAAAAAACTCGAACAATGGTTCGTTGATCCTGTTGCTCAAGATTTAGTATCTGTCAAAAGTTTCGATGGTCAATGGGAAGTCAGCACATTTCGTACAATCGGTAATTCGATGAATTATTCGAATCGTTTGTTTAATGGAGATCGTTTATAATTTTCTAGCTTTGCCAAGTGACTTTTATGCGATGCAAGAAGAAATCGAACGACAAAAAACAGCTTTATTAGAAAAAATAAAGAGCAAAGAAACAGCAGAAACAATCGGTAAATAAAAAGATTCGACGGAGAATTTTTCTTTCTAAATTTTGGTAAAAAAATATTAGACGAAAAAACTGGTGAAGTTCGTGGCGCCCAAGCCGTCGATTCGAAAGTTTCGTCAACGAAATTGAAAGGTGCGAAAGCAATGCGTGTCGAACGTTTACTTCGCAAAATGGAAGAGCGTTCGAAACGACGACAAAAACGAAAAGATGAAGTCAGTTGTTTGTTTTCATTTGCATTCAAATTTCGTCTCTCGAATTTCAGTGGAACGCACTCTATCAAAAGAAAAAGCCCGAAGGCTATGATGATCCAAATGAAGTCGGAAATATTCGCTATGCCAGAGAGAATATGGGCAATTATTTCCTCAAAACAGCATTGGATTACGTTGTACCAGTCGATCAACGATTGACCGTCCTTCGAGCGCTTGATCGAATCATGAAAATACGTTTAGCTGTAAGCAAAAATCGAGTTTTCTCAATTATCTCGTTTCGCTTTCGTAGACATATAATTATAAAATGGAATTCAATCAACGTGTTTTAAGTTTAATCGAACGAAAACGTCAAATAACCGACGAGATCAACGGTCAACTACAACAGATACGTTCTCTTGGTGAAAATCAGGATCTATTTCAAATACCGTTATTACCTACTATTGACGATGGAAATGCAAAGTGAGAAAAGCGAAAGTTTTGTTTGTTTTTTTTTATATCTCGATTTGTTTTTCTAGTCGTTTTGACTTTTCTCGTGATGAAATTCAAGCGTTTCGTGAGGAACACGAACAACGTAATGGCGAATTGAGTAAACCCGATGAAGAATCGTCGAGTACAAACACTCATCAATCGTCTTTGAAACGTCCGATTGATCTCCGTTGGTCAGTCAATTTGAAAGATTCATCATTGGCAAATAAAAACGGTCAAAAATTGAACAATCTCACTCCGATCGACGTTCTTCGACAAACGAGAAACGCTGCAAACGAAAATTTTCAACCATTTGCATATCGGTTTGATCGATTGATGAAACTTTTGTTCGTCGATTTTTTTTGTTATTTTATTTTAAAGATCATTCTTTCAACGTGATGAAATTCTCGAAAATCTTCAAGACAAAATGCAACAATTCAATAGCGATGTTTCGCTTTTATATTATCTCAAAGCGATCAAAACATTACGCGTCAAAGAAACCGATCTTCGGTAGGACAAAAAAACCATTTGACTTTCAGTTTTTCTAAAAAATCGTTCCATTTAGATGCGTAACTTTCTACGAAGAATTAATGCTCATGAAAGAATTCGAACGTACAGAAACTGATTTAGAAAATAAAGTTGCTGATGCACAAAAACGTTACGATATCGAACAAACTAAAGTATTGATTGTGTTATTCGATGAATATTTCGAATTGAATTTTGTTCTAGATCAATGAATTTCAAGGCAAAATCGATGCGAAAAAGAAAGATATCGAAGGTCTCGATGAGAAAATGAAACAACTCTACGTACATTACGATGAAATCATACCGAAAGAACATAAATTCTACAATTATCTTCTTCGAGTATTGAACAAAAAAATCAAACGAAAGAAACGTGCTGAAGGCGACGAAGCCGATGGTATGTTGACAAATTATGAATTTAGATAATAATCGATATCGAGTTTATCTTAGATGCTGACGATATGTCACAAGATTTGGATGAAGAAGAAGATTGGGAACTCGAAGATGATGAAGACGAAGAACAATTAGCCAATGAAGATCCAACTCGACAGCTCGATGTTGATATTTGTCCGCCAAATCTCGATCAAAAATTGTATGACGATATTGTTCTACTACGAGAAAAACGACTTGATCTCGGTAAGAACAAAACAAATCTCTCGAATTCTTATCCTTGTCGTTCGTAGACGAAGCTATTGCCGATGAAAAAACGATTCTTCAATCTTTACAACAAACACTCGGTCAAACGCAGATCTATACTAATAAAATCGATGCTGAATTAAAAGCTAAACATGCCGATTTGATTGATTTTCAAGTAGAAATTAAATACTCTTCTCTTTTTCCTAAATCAAATCTTTGTTCGTTTGTTTCTTCGTAGAAAAAAAAACAAAGAAAAATCAACGATATCAACGTTGCTATCGGCATACGTTCGCATCAAATTCGTTACGATCGTTCAACTCATTTACCGGACGATCTTTCCAATGCGTTGATCTTCAATCGAACAAACAAATCCAACTTATCCAATCGAATCGTCGACGTTAAAACCGAAATCAAACGAGAAAAAGAACGTTACACGTAATTGTCAACACACGAAATCGAATCATTTTCGAATTGAAATCATTTTAGAAACAAAAAACAAGAACGAAAAGATCTTTCGCATGAACTCAAACATGCTGCACATGTTATTAAACGTTTAACTGACGAATGTAATAAATTAATGGTGGAAAAATTTGGTAAATTAGTTCAATTAGAAAAACTCGAAGGTGCCATTGTCAATCTACAAATCGAAGAATTGAAACAAAAACTTGATGATGCCGGAGATGAATATTATAATACGATGGCACAATACGAGGTTTGATGAGATTTTACTAGAGAAAGTTGTTTATGTGCTTGATTTAGCTTCGAAAGATCGAAGAAAATGACGATACAATTGATCTATTGAAGACCAATACGAAACGTTTGGATGAATTGACGGATTTAGTTGATGAAAAACGTGAATTAGACGAGCAATTAGTATCTCGAAAGGCGAAAGCTGTTCGTATTTTTGTTTTTTTTCCCCCAAAAAACAAAAGAATTTCTTTTACTTATCTAGGCGGATGAATTCACTGGTCCGTCGAAACAAAATCTCGAGGAATTCGATCGCCTATGTACTCTGGTTCAATTACAGGCTCAAGAAATCGAAGCATTAAAAGCCGAAATTAGTATTCTCTCACGTAAAGGTGGACATATCCTACCACCGAATCCAGCTGTTCTTCCCCAAAATGCAAACTGAATAAATTTTTTCGCGTTCTTCTTTTTTTTTATTGATCAAATAAATCTTCGAAAATAGAAACAAAAAGAATTTATTTTCGTCGTGATTGAGGTTTTTTTCGTTTTTTCTTCGAAACTGCATTCGTATTCTTTTGAGATGATTGATTAGCATCGATCGGTGAACACGAGAGATTTGTTGGGTCGATCTTTTGTTGTGCAATGAGTTCCTGAGCGGCATTTAATAATGCTTGACGAACAACATCGAGAATTTTCGATGATGATGATGATGAATTGATCTCTTGAGAAGATTTTCGAGACGAGGATTTGTTTGATGATAGACGAGCCATAATGAACAATAGAAAATCAAAAAGTTAGTTTTTCTGTTTTTTTTTTCTGTTTTCAAATGAAAAATGTGGCGCGGAAAAAGAAACGAATGAAAAGAGAAATACAAACTACACGATGATAAAATAATTTCAAAAATTCAGACAGACACACGCACACACATGAAACGGTAAAAAGAAAAGACAAATCTGTTGTCGGTGTCTAAACTCGATAAGGTTGGTTTGACGATGTTGTTTCAATAGGAATAATACGTTCACCATGATGAGTATTCGTATTTAAAAGCGACTTTTGAGTTGCTGGTGAAATTGTGTAACTTGGTCGGTCTGTTGTATAAGTTGGTAAACGTGTTGCGCCTGTACTTAAGAACGGTCGAGTACATGCTTCAATAAAAAAGAGTATACCAGCGAGAAGAGCGAATGTCTAAACAAAAGAACAAAGAATATTTCAACAACAAAAAAAAATAGAAATATAATGGAATCTATGTACAGCAGCAGCGGCAGCAGCGCCTGGTCGTGGATGTGTTTGTTCATTGAAAAGTACTTGATAATCATATCTGAGATATCCACGATTGATAACGCCTGGTGTTCGTCGTAATTTATCTTCCCAAAGAGCTGCACAAATACCAATTGATATCATCATTAAACCCATAAGAATATTCAACGCTAAACACTATCAAAAAAGCAAATACAATAATAGGATTACGAATTGAATGTGATTGATTGATTTATTTATTTTTACAAGTTGATTGAAATAATAAAATCGTTTGCCAAAATAACGAATGCCAAATAAATGCGCAAGAAAAATGATAATTGTTAGAAAAAGACATATTGTCGAAAATGCTTGAAATACCGATCGAACAGTCAATGTACTCAAATCCGGGTAGATTGCCTGTAAATTATCAGCTAATTCGCAATACAATCGAGATGTAAAACCAACACTAATCAATGCTGCGATTAATGATGCCTGCAAACGACAAAAGATTATTGATTAGTGTATTTGTTCGATATTAATCATTGAATGAACTTCGACGTTGTCTTTTCTTCTTTCTATATTAATTGATTGTTTGTTTACACAATCATTAGCCTGTCTGAATCGACCATTGAAATCGTTTACTTCGTTTATTAAGATTAATACTTAAAAAAACTAGACAACGTCGATATCTTATTATCTCGAAAAGGTTAAAGTCAATCAAGCGAATCCAATCGATTCGTTTTTGTTTTAATATACGTATATGATCTTGGCGAGGACAGAAAAGAAAAAGAAATTTGACGTACAATTTCAGCTAGATTCAATATTCCCGGTATTGTAAATAAATAATTAAGATCTAATGTTCCAGCCATGTTTTGTTCCTAAGAAAGAATAATAAATAATGAGATATGTATGTATGTATGTATGCTCATCATTTTAATCGATATCGTTTACTTACCTTTTATCCTTTGTAGAGAACAGAAAGTAAATGAGGTCGTTGAGGATGGATATGAAGAAAAGAGAAATAATAATCACGATTAGCAAAATGTACGCCTCCTCCCAATGTCCTTCTTTCTACATGTATATTAACATACGAGCAATATCTTCTCGTTTTCTCTCTTTGCCATTCTTTCTTCTCTGTATGTGTACACGTATGTTATATTCTTTTTTTCTTTCTTTCTTTGATGATGATTGGTCAAGGTTGTTCTGTTTCTCTATTTTTTCAGAATAGGATCCATATTAATATGTACATGCGTTTCTACCCATCCATAATAGACTACTGTTGAGATCTTTTTTCTATCGAGAAATATGCATTTGATACTTGACATTCGATTTGCTTGTAGTTAGGACAAAGACGGTACAACTACTTCTTTCCTTGAAGTATCCTATCGAAGAAAACATTATTGTTGTTGTTGTTGTCGTCGTCTAACACATGTCTGCGGATGCTTTTGCGCAGCGTAAGATAACTCAGCAGGAGAGAATTGTCAATTCTCACAAATATACGTTGGAGAATAGATGAGATTGGTGAAAGATATCAGTCTATTTTTGGCTTCGATCAAAAACAAGTAATCAAAAAGCAATCTCAATGAATTTAAGATAACAAAAAGCGCCTTTGAAATATTGTTATTATTATTATTATTTTTATTGTTCGAATGTTTATGTATGTGTGTTTGTTTGTTTATTTTTTTTTGAATGAATGAATAAATAAATGTCTGTTATTAAACTTTATCGAATTTGTTTGTCTTATTTACGAAAAACTTCCATTGAAAACTGCAACAGTTTCTCTCAATTACCTCGTACATGTTTACATGATATTCTTCCTTATCTTTCGCCTGTCGAACTTGAACATCTCGATTTGATTTATCAACAACGTTGTATACCAGTCAATGATTTATGGCGTCGACATTTCGAATTAATTTGGTCTTTATCGAGAGATGATAAAGATGCATATGAATCACATTTTCATATTCCATATAAACGTCTCTATTTCGAATATCTTTTTCATGATACGCAAATTTTACAATTAGGAATCTATGCACACATATCACAATTGAATCTTTCGAAATCAATTATTCATTTGTCATTTATTGAACATATTCAATATGATTTAACACGAGATTCGATTATTTATTGTTCGAAAAGACGAATAACCGATGAAAATCAAAATCTAATTGTCGTTTGGAATCATCGATGGAATCAGTATATCAAACGGTATCTTGATCGACTATCGAGATGTTCTCATTTGAATTTTCTGTCGAGTTTAGTTTTATTCTTGTTCCACATATTTGGAATTCGATGAAAATCGATCCTCTATTAATCGAATGTTTCACTTCGAATGTCACCGATCTTGTTCTAAGTGGTTATCCAACAGAAAATGATTCTCATGGAATGAAATTCATACTCGATGTTCTTACACATGGTCATATAACAAATTTTGTTCTCAAATTTCCATCGTATTGTCTAATGAATATACTTTTACCATTACTTATCTATCCACGTCCATGTTCATTATCGTATTATTCATTACTAAATGAAAATCAATCAAATCTATTTACATTAACTCGACAACGAAAGTTTTGCGTACAAGTTGAAATCAATCATGATCAAGAAGAAATTCTTTCGACAAATGTTCAAACATCATCGGACGATAGGTTTTGAATTTTGATCGATCGATTTTTTGTGAAACAATTTTCTTAGATCAAATCTTGAATTATACGAACGTCTTTTACCATATTTAAATCGTTCTCGAACTCTTCAACCACATTCAACACTTACATCTCTACTTCCACCTATTCGACATATGTCAACATCAGAACAATCTGTACATTCATCGAGTGATAGCAATCTATTTCATCGTCATACAACCGTATCAACAACAATCTCATCAATAATTCCATCGACACATGAAGATCTCGAAGAAAATAAATCGCTTCTACTTCATCTAACGCCTCAATATCAAATTAATTCACTAACAACACTTTCGATTTATTATGTTTCACTTTTTGAAACAATCGAGATGATCGCAATTGCTCTTCTCGGTAAAATACAATCTCATTGAAACACACACAGAGGCAAAGATTTCATAGGCATGCATCAAATTCAACATTTAACATTGGTTAATTTTGCTCTGTATTCATCACAATTGGAAACAAGTCTCGTGACGCTCTGCACTCGATCACAACTTGAATCACTTCATTTAACAAGTATTTCGTTTGCTAATGGAGCTATTGGTTTTCTTCTTCGATTATTTCAAAAGAAATCGAACGAATTCGATCACAAACTCAATCTCAAACGTTTACGATTAGATGCTATTAAACTATTTTCTACAATCAATGATCACATTCATCTTTCGGATCTCGAACAAATTGAATTTATTCAAAATTCATCTCTCGAACAATTCGTCTGGAGAGAGTAAAAAAATATCAAATAAAACAAAAAAGTTTGCTTTTGAAATATTTCCTAGACGACATATGCAATATATTCATATGCGTTTTCTCTATAAATTATTACCCAATATTATATCGAATCTTCATCGTCTTGATCTATCATCAATTCTCGAATGTCTTGTATTCGATCAATTCGTTTGGTGTCAAACATTTCTACATCATATTTCCGATGTTCGTTTGAGAAATTTTCGTTTACGACCAATAAATTTAACTCGATTTTTCTTCGCTCTCAATTCTCAATGTCAATTGACTGTTCTACATTTCGAACGTGTTGGTTTAACATGGAATAATCACGATCAACAATCGACAATCATTGCCGATGCATTTACTTCATTAATTTTCAATGCTAAACATTTAAATGAATTAAGTTTAGCTTATAATAATCTCAGTCAAAATTTTATTCAATGGTTATGTCAAATTTTATTATCGAATGATAAAAATCAAGCCTGGTGGTCGATTCTTGTACTTAATTTAACATTTAATTTAATTTCAAATGAATCTATGCGAAGATTAATCGACACATTGAAAGAATATCGAGATCGATGGAGATTAAGATATGCACCTATTCGACGAATTGATATTCTTGGAAATGCTTTAGAAATGCGAGAAATACCGAATTTAAAAAAACAATTCAATGAAATCGGTTGTGATTTAATTTCGTATATTTTATCTTAAACGATTAATATGCACATATTACACAATTGTACGTCATATACTTGACTTCAATGGACAAAAAAATGTCTGGCTTTCAAATATCGAGTTGATAAGGCGATTAAAATTTCAAATGAAAAGAAAATGACAATAATGATAAAAGCATAGAACTGATCTGTTCAAGTTCGAATCACTTCGAGGTTTAATCTTTCGATGATTCAATCACAGCAAGACCATGAATCTCATGAATAATAATGCTTGTTCACTTTTTTTCACATGTCTATGATAGGTATTGATATTGCTATAATACATTTGACGAGCTTTAACATCTAATGTATAAAAAAAAAGAAAGGACTTTGCTAAGAGATTACAATCGATCGATATAGGTTAGTTTTATCATCGCGATGTTATGATGATGATGAATTCATTTAATTGAAATGATTGCTCTCGCAAACGATGATATCAAATAGAATTTACTCTTATTGATCATTGTTAAAATAAATCAACTATATCAGATTCAGTCAGCATCTATATATCTTTTATCAGTAGAGTTGTAATGTCCTTGTCAATGACCTGTAAGTTGATCCTGATCTGCAAGTATGCGTGGATTTGTCATCTCATTGCATACGTTTATTCGCTCTTCTTTTTCTCTTTGCCTTTTCGTTTAAATCAGTAGTCTTTCTCGCTCTCGAATTTCTCTTGTGACCACAAGTGAAATTGTTGACAGACGAGCAATGTAATAGTAACATAGTGTACTTCTCTTCTTTCGTTTTCATTTTCTTTTGATTCACAGTTAAGTATCGAAATTTATGAAAAGAGAGAGAGAGAGGGTGAGAAAGAAAAAGAATTTGAACGATTGACTCAATAGGATGAGATGAGAAGAGATGGGGCGGTGCTCCATCATTAAACATAACATACTCTAGAAGATTTTTCTTTCTTTCATTTTATTCTTTTGTTCTCAATTGCTTTTAGTTGTTGTTCTTCTTCAAATAAAAAAAAAGACGAAATCCGAATTGACGATCAAATTATCAGATTCCATTCGATATAGTTATTACGAGAGGACACAGACAAAGAAAAACTTCATTGTAATAATTCACATCTTTGATGAGTATGTATGCATGTATATTAGTACGAGTGTGTGAATGAACGTCGACGAAGCATGACAAATAGGAAGGTTCACAAGACTCAATTACGTTATCATACATTCATTCTTTTTCTTCTCAAGAATTGACAGTTGGCCATGTCGTGTTTAATCGGAACCGATATATGATTAGGTGTGAACAGCAGAATTGAGTATTTCGCGTTCGTTTCACTCGATTTTTTTCCTCCTATATACGTGTATGTATGTCATCTGTCCTCGTAAGCATCTATCTATCAATTGATGCAATGAATATACGAGGAAAAAAAAAGAAAAAGAGCTCGTTAGAAAGATGAAAATTGAAGGTCGACAATTATATGAACATTGTTATCAATAGTGTATGTGAACGTTATTTGAGAGAAACTAGAGATTGAGCAATGAAGCAGAACGTATGAGCATGTATATACCTTGAAAATAAATGTATAAGAGCATATGTATGTTTCAAGCAATGTCCTTTTTTTTCTTTCTTTTTCTTTCGAACCTTTTTTTTCCTCTTCGTCTTCTTCTTCTTCTTCTTCACATTCACTTTTATTTCTATTAGACAATCAACTAATAATGATAAATGACAACGAAAGGTGTTGAACAATCACGAAATTTGTTGGAGAGACAAATAAAACAACAACAATCGTAATCATAAAGACATAAACGACGAATATTTTACTTATTCGAATAATGAACAAAAATGGTTATTAATTCACAAATGTCATGTGAAAATAATAATAAAAAATGGAAGGCTAATAGTGAACCACGTACTCTTCCAGCAAATGGTATAGCTATTCATTTTTTTTCTCCGAAAATTCAAAAAATTTCTATTTCAATCAATTTGATTCTTTCAGATGCTTGTCTCGATCATTTTCGTATTGATAAAGAACAATCAATGCTTGCTGATTGTCAGACATTATTTGAACGGAATGAACCTTTAGATAAACCAGATCGACATGGAATCACTCTCGTAAAAGAATTAGAAATAGAAGAAGAAAAAGTGTAGACACCGATTACTTATTCTTTTCTTTTCCATAGTTACATATTGCTGCTGCTAAAGCATATACAAGTGTTGTTCGTTTTCTTTTACAACAGCACGTTAACGTCGATCAAGTCGACGACACAGGAGCTACGGCATTACATCTTTGTGCTAAACATGAACAAGTAAAAGAATTCAGAGAGAGAGAGAGAAAACTTTTTCTTTCCTTTTCTTTTTTTTTATTCTTTTCCGCTAACATTTTTTTTTAAATATCTTTCTCACTCATATGTGTTTTTCTTCATTGATCATTTCCAGGGTTTAATCGTCAAATTTTTACTTGACGCACGAGCTAATCCGACAATTCGTGATCGATTTGGACGAAAGCCTAGTGGTAAAAAGAAACAAAATAAGATCGATTTAATTGTATTTTTCTTCATCCTATTAGAAGTTTGCATTTCAAATGGTTTTATTCGATCGTTGTTACTTAAATATGAAATTAAATTCGAAGAAAAACTCAAACGTGCTGAACAAAGTGACGATAGTCTAGAAGAAGAACGAGAACAAACTGTTGATAGTCTATCCGATATTGACGACGATGAGTTCATTAATAAAGACGATGGTGATGATCTAAACATTCTATTCAGTCCAATACCTCAACGACAACAAATGTGAGTCATGTTAAGCCAACAAACATCAAACGTTCATTCGTTTTCTATTTCTATTCTTCCGTAGTAATCAATCGCCTTTGATCATCGATGAAAATATCCGAATTATGAACATATTCGATGAAAGACTAACTGATCAAAATGTAAGTTTGTAATACGAGAAATTCATATTCAACCAGTAGTCGTCGTTTATTTTCCTCGAGTGTTTCGAAAATTGACCAAAATTCTTTAATTGTCATTGAAGGTTAAAACAACTCGAACATTTAGTCAAAAGAAAAACATAAGAATCCCATCTCACTCTTCAATCTGAATTTAAAAAAAACTGCTCTTGTTTGAGCATAATTTATCTTTGAAAGAATAACAACAAACAAAAAGAGAGGTTAAATCGTATCATTTGTTCCGATATTCCTTCTTTTTTGTTGTAAAGAAATAACCTGTTTGAACACATGATTGTATTACTCAATAATTACATCATCGTCTAAAGTGCTTGTCGCCTCGTCTCATGCTCGAATGAGCTGAAAAACGTCACGAAAGATGTTCACCCATTAGTGAAACGTAATAGGCAAGAAAAAGTAAATCATTTAGTGTAATTCGGATCGATCGAACCACGCACACATACATCGCGTACATATTGCACATCGACATAACGAAAGAACGCAATAAAAAAAAAAGCAAAAATCTTCAGATAAAGCGAGAGGGAGAGAGAGACAGTAATGGACGAAAAGAAGGCATGATTAAATATGGGCGAGAGTATGAGAGTTGTCGTCATTGTTATTGTGAGCATACTTCTAATTGACAAAGGGGAGAGAAGGAGAAACAAGCGAAAAGAAGATACCCGTCGTCGAAAGTAATCCTTTATCGAGTGACAAAAAGTAACGTCGAGGGCGACTTAACGCCGTTGACACACTCGTGTACGTACACACAGACATACGGACACTATGCCGCCTACAATGTTACCATTAATTGTTGATCATGGTTCTTTGAAACCGTCGGTGAGCTATTTAATTTTTCGTTTTTCAAAATGTTAAATGTTTATTAATAATTTGTCTCTTTTTTTTCTTCTTCTCTTCGTTTCAAAAACATACACACATGTTTGATAGTGTTTTTTGTTATTTGATCGTTGACAGAATAAAAGTCGAAAGAAGAAAAAAGCGAGTGAAAGAGAGAACGAAGGAGAAATTGAGGATTTGAAGAATTTCGGTAAACATGCTCGAGAATGCAAGCAGGCGAGTAACATACAAGGATAAAAAAGAAAGAAAATGAAAATGCGAGAGAGAGAGAGAAGGCGAAAGACACATATAAGAAGGCGATTCAACAATCAAAAACTACTTGACAGGTATATATGTATTCGAACATCGATCGTAACAAACAACCATTACTACTACTACCACTACTACTACTAGTCTGATTATTATTGATTTCGTGTGTAATCTATCTTCGAAAGTTGATCTTTACAAGTGAATATTAATTGAAAACAAAACGTAACTCGAACGAAATTTCGTCAACGACAAAAGACAAAGGACACACACACACACACACACGCATTCTCCTGACCTTTCGTTACGACTGTCTTGTTTACTTCTCTTCATCTTGTCTGTCCATCAAAGATGATTAATTCGACTTAATGTCTACATGTTATGAAAACTACTATGAAAGACTCATCGGATTCAAAAACATACTTCACTAAACAGTACAATCAGGTATTACATTTGTTGATTTCATTCGATAATATTTACTTGCATTTAAAAATGATTATTATGTATATATTTTGTATCGAGATGATTTCTAGAGATTCATTTATATGAAATCGAGTTCTTTCTTTTTTTTTCGAGTTTCGAAAATAGCGTTTGCGTGTAGGCGAGTACTTATCTTTAAAGTACTTGAACGAGAAAATCAAAAGTATAGGTTTCTTTTTTTTATAACAATTAAAGTACAGATGTATAAGGTTAGATAATTGAACTTTCGTTTCCTTTAATCTTTGATTGTCATTATTTGATTTAGTCACTTCCACCGAAATTATCTAATGATGATTTGGCTTTGTTACCCGAAATCTCTGAACAAAGTTTACTCTACGATTTGGAGATGCGTTATCGTCAAGGACAAATTTATGTAAGAATCACGAATAGTCTTTCTATCGTTCGTTCGATGTTTTTCATTATTCTTAGACATACATTGGAGATATACTTATCGCCTTAAATCCATTTGATAACATACCGATTTACAGCCGAAAAGTAAGAGAAAACATTGAGGTGTTTTCTTTTCATTTTTGGAATGATGTTCATGTAGATTTCTGAACTCTATAAAATTACTCAAACAATTTCATCATTATCTCCGCATATATATGGATGTGCTGAACGTTTGTATCGAAATATGTTACGAGAGAAAATGTCTCAATGTGTGATTATTTCTGGTAAAAGAAATTCGTCTGTTTCGCTTTCGTTTGTTGAATTTTCAATATTTTGAAAAGGTTTATCTGGAAGTGGAAAAACTGAATCATGTAAATATATTGTTCAGCATATTCTTAGTCGATCGTTATCTCATGAAACCGCATTGAATATGAAAATAAATCAAGTAGGAATTAATCTTCTTTAGACATAGACAGACAAAAAAAGTCAATATTGTCGATTTGGATTAGGTCAATCCGTTGATGGAGGCATTCGGTAATGCAAAAACTTATATTAACAATAAGTAGGAAATAAACGAACAAAAAAAACGTCAATAAATCCAACTGCGTGTTTTTAGTTCGAGTCGATTTGGAAAATATCTTGAAATTCATTTCTCACCGAATGGAAATGTTCTCGGAGGTAAATTTTTCGAATGAACAGTTGGTTTTCAATGTTTATTTTTATTTGAATAGCACATTTAAAAGAATATCTTCTGGAAAAATCTCGTGTTACATCGCATAATTCCGATGAAGGAAATTTTCATATATTCTATTATTTATTCGCGGGTTTATCGCATGAAAATCTTCTTCAAAACGGTTTACGTTTGCCGAGTGAACATCGATATATGTTGCCGAATCTCGATCTTGTTCAGATCGATCCAACACGAGAAATTGAATATCGAAAAAAATTTCACATGGTCAAGCAAAGTCTCGTGTCGATTGGATTTTCTTTCGATGATGTTCAATCGATTTTCACGATTCTATCGGCGATTCTGCATATCGGAGACGTTGAATTTACTCCACATGGATCGAACGATGGAGTTCGAGTGAAAAACAACGGAACGATGGATAAAAGTTTGTCGAACAACAAAAACAAATCATTTTTTTACCACTATGTTCAAATTTTTTAGTTGCTGAACTTTTGCAATTGTCGGCGATTGAATTCAGTTCGGCGTTGGTGACTGAATTGCAAGTGACACGAGGCGAACAAATTCTCCGCGAGAGAAACCATATTCAAGCATCCGAATGTCGAGATGCATTTGCTAAAGCACTCTACGGCAGATTATTCAGTTGGATTGTCAATGGAGTTAATTCCTATTTGCAACCAATGGAAGGCGAAGAGTAATTTTGACTTCATTTTTATTTTCAAAAGAAAGAAAAATAAATTCATTTCAGTTCATCAGCACATACGATTGCAGTTCTTGACATCTTCGGTTTCGAGAATTTTAAATCGAATAGTTTCGAACAGGTTCAATACGAACGAAAATTCATATTCTCATTCTCAATTTATATTTGTTTTAGTTATGCATCAATTTAACTAATGAACATATGCAGAAATTCCTCAATCAACATATCTATGATTTGGAGATTCAAGATTGTCAAATTGAAGGTATCGAAACAATCGATATCAGTTACACAGACAATCATCTTGTTATTGAAACATTTTTAAACGTAAATAAATAAAAAAAAAAGAACAACGATTGAATTTCATAGATTTGAATTTCAGAAACATTCGGGTATCTTAGCAATTCTCGATGAAGAAAGTCGTTTACCACGTGCAACTGATCAAACATTAGCAACTAAACTTCATCACGGACCTGGAATACAATATCAAGATGTTTATTCAATTCCGAAAGACGGCGGAACAACATTCACAATTCGTCATTATGCTGCACCGGTTGTTTACAATATCGTCGGTTTAATCGAAAAGAACCGAGATTTCCTACCGAATTCGATTGTTTTCGTTGCTCGAAGTTAGAAATCAATTCAACTAATCTTTCGATTGATGAAAAATTGTTCTCTCTCTCTCTCTCTCTTCTAGCGAGTAATAACTTAATTATTCAAGAATTATTTCGTTTGAATTTGAACGAAAAAGGTGTTCTACCGTCATCACTGTCACCTTCATCTCGTCATCCGAATACGTTTCATGGTTGTCGTGATTTCAAACGTACAGACTCATTAAATCAAGCCAACGGAAAATCAATCGAGAAATTTCCGCCAGTAAATCGAACTCTACCGGAAAAAACCAACGGAAATACATTCGAACGAACGGGTGGTACAGCTACGCGAACAGTTGCCTTTCATTTCAAAGTAAAACATTGACGTGCATAGTTCTCGTACGAAAGGAATTTTTTCGTATTTTAGCATTCATTAATTGAATTAATCGATAAAATGAATCTATGTCAATGTCATTTTGTTCGTTGTATTAAACCGAATGAACTTCGAGATAAATCAACAAGTTTAACAATTCCGTGTGTAACACGTCAATTACGTTATTCGGGCGTTTTACAAATGTGCGAAATACGAAAGAAGGGATATCCATTAAGAATTCAATTCGATGAATTTCTTTCGAGGTGAGACAACGTTGTCCTTGCTTGATTTAATAACCAGTTGAGAACGAAGGAACGAACGAAAAGAAAAAACGATGTAAATCATTGAAAATTGTAAATGTCAACACAAGTGTATATGAGTCTGCTTCTTCGTCGTTTGACATTTCTTTTTCTCAGACAATCGAGAAAAGTCCGATGTGCTTTTGCTTTACAAGAAACAAATAATCAACAAAATCCCTCGAGTCAAAATCATATCTTCAAGAATGAATGGTATTTTTTTCAATAAATACCTAACCGTTTTGGATTTCGTTTTCTCTTCTCCTTCTGCAGTTAAATGCGTATGTCTGTACGCAACGATTAATATATATAAAAGAACCAACTATCGATCATTTTTCTATTGATTATTGATTTTTTTCCTGCTACCTCATTATTGTCAAAATGATTTATGATTTGCTTTTTTTTTCATTTTCTTTACTCGATATGTTTGTTCATATTAGATACAATGCACTCGTTGTTTGTCTACTGCCAATTACTTTCGATGAACGGTCAAAAGACGACTTATCATTCTCAGCAACGAATTCAAGCCGTGAACGAGCAATTGAATGTCTAAAACGAGCTAAAATTGACAATTATAAAGTAAGTTAAATATGTCGCACGCATTCGCTCTCTCTCTCTCTCTCTCTTCGTCGCGCTTTTTTAAGTCGAAGAAAAGAAATCGTAAAAAAAGAGAAAAGAGTAGTAGACATTTGATCATATATGTGTATGTATATTTGCATATTCATTTTGTTTATTCTATTGATTTAAGGTCGGTCGAACAAAATTACTCTTTCGATATTGGCACTCCGATCAACTACATAATCTAGCTGTTCAATACGAAACAAAAGTGAATGTTTGTCAGAAAGGTACGTATCTCGTTCGATTGATTGATAGCATCGGCAGACTGATCAAATCTAATCTTGTTTATGATCGAGAGAGAAATGTATTGATGTGTGGTATTCACTAGAGTCGATATAGTGAACTCATTAAACGCCAACACGGAGAGAAGAGATAAGCGCCGAGATTGAAAGAGGTGAATAGAGAGGAGAGAGCGAGAACAAAAATGAAAACAATATATCTTGCTCTCTCTTGGTTGTGCCCGTTATTCATTTGAATTAAAAAGAGAAGGTCGTCGTCGTCATTCGATCCTCAATTTCATTGATTTGGACAGTTGTTTTTCTTCATCGTTAAATAGATTGTCTATTGAACAACGAGAATTCAATACCTACAATAGACTCTCTTAATAAATCAACGGGTATTTCATCAAAATATCCTCGATAATCCGTCGATAAACTTTTCATTGATTGATTTTGAACTTTTTTCGTAATCTTCTCATTTATTTCTTCAAATAGTCTTACGTGGTTGGTTAGAACGACGTAAATATGCACGTCTCAGAGAGATTCATCAATTACAATTAGTATTTATTCGAAAATTTTCCGAAGATATTTTTTCAACCGGTCAAATGTATAAAACACAAATTGATCAGTCCGATCAATACGATCGAAAACGTCGAATGAAAATGAAATCCATCGATGAAGACGATGAACAAATCGAGAAAACATTGAACTTCTTCGATTCAATCATCGATCCATATTTAAATGATCAAGATCTCAATGATGAAAATAAAATGAAATTCGAACAGAAAACTTCAACAACAACAACAAATCTTCCAATGAAAACCAATGGAAATCATATTCAACAAGTTAAACAAGAATTCGACGTAAGAAAACTAAACTAACAAAAATATTCATTTTGTATTTTTATTTCACAAAAACAAAGGCAAATCATTCTCTGAATACAACATCCTCAACATCATCGACATCCTCACAAAAAAACGCTCATCGACCCGTCGATATTCATGCGTCACATTTTCATCAATTTCAAAATATTCGCTGTCGATTCGAACAGATGACATCGGCAGCAACCAATACATCATCGAATAATGTTCGTCGTTATACATCCGAAAATAATCTCAATGAAATTTCATCATCATCGTCATCATCATCGAAAATGCATCCCATACAAAAACTTGCTCGACCACCAGCTCTACAAACGATTGCAACATCGACTGAAGATCTAACAAATATTCCTTCGTGGAAGAAATTGTCACCACAAGCACGTCTGTCGGCACTTTTGGACAAAACAAATCATTCGACAGGCTTGCTATTAACAGCGAATGGAACAAGTGCGAGTTTAATCGATTTAACATCGATTGATAAGATAACAACGAATAAACAAGTACAACCTCCACCGTCATCATCGAGACCACGCTTTCGATTTGTACCACCATCGGATAAAAATTCCGTTTTGAAAGAAGAACCCGAACTCGAACAACAAATAAATCAAACCTATGATAATGTCGAAAGAAAAGCTCTTTCACCAAATCAAAGTAATTCTAGTTGAAAAAAAAAACAAAACGAATGTTCTCTTTCATCTGCTAGATAATCTTGTTAAACCAACAGTTATTCATCCAACTCGTTCAACTCTATTTACTCAACCTGATGTTAATCATCAACGTAATCATCCGCCTCAGAATGGTACTGGCGCGTTTAAACCACTGCCACCACCACCTTCCACAGCCAATACAACGAATAATAATCATCACTATCAACAACAACAACAACAACGACCCATAGGTCCTTCTCTATCAAATGGAAATGGAGTTGCATACAAAACTTCTCAACCACCACCGGTGCCAAATATTAAACGAACAGAATCTGTACATAAGCCGGGTGTACATGTTGGGATAACGAATCCCAATGGTGCATTAATTCGACAACAACAACCACCACCACAACCACAGCCGCAATTTCATCAATCAATGTTAAATCTATCGACGATTGGCACACAAGAACAAGTCAGCTCACCTCAATCAGCTACTGGAATGTTTGGTTCGCGAATATCCTTACAGTCATCGAATTTCATGAAACATCCAGCATATACGCCGCACGCAAATAAAACTAATGGACATCATCAACCATATGTACATCAACCGCCACCACCACCTCATCTCCATCCTCATTCATCATCAGGACCAGTCAATCGACCGCATCCTCCTCCTCCAAATGTTCTTGAAGATCCTATCATACGTTGGATTCAACAAGTCAATAATAGTAGTTCATTGAATGGCTTAACACCCAATGGAGGAGGAAATCGAGTTCAATCACAACAACAAACCAGTTATCCATATGGATCTTATATTTCATTGAATTCCGGTAGTTTTGTTTTTCTATTCTCTGATCATAAGAAATTCTCTACTATAATTTCCTTTTTCGAATTAGGTCTTCCACCAACTTCGAACGGTTCTGAACATCCTCATCGTTCTCAAAATTATCTCAATCAAATCAATGTTCATAAACATCATACACCTCAACATACAGTTCCCGTTCAATCATCTTTTCTATCTTCTCCATCAGCATCTCGTAATGGTCAACCATCTTCAACTACTGCCAATATTTATCACTTTTCTCACAAAGTACTTTCAAAAAACATTTGCCTTTTTCGTTTTCAATTCATAAAATTTGTTCTAGATGCCATCATCTTCCGGAGGAGGACAATCCCGACATTATCCTCAACGTCAAGATGTAACTGTGACAACTTATCTCTAATAGTTTCTTTCAGGTTTATTAAACTTGCAATAGTATCATAACTCACTATAAGCGAGCAAGCTAAAACTCTGTTTGTATGCGTGTGTGTGTGTATTCTTCGTTCCTATTTTCAATTTCGGATAATTCATTTGTATATTTTCATAGAACGACTTAAACATGTTTGTTTTTCCTTGTCTCTCTTATGGATTCTCTTTTTGTTTGCTTTTATTTCATTGTCTTCTTCTTTTTTTTCGATATTTCTCATAAACCAAAAAAAAACGTGAAAGAATTTAAACGAAATATCCGTGTCGATACGCATTTGATGTATAATTAACTTCATCGACATGAAGATTACTCATTTCGGAGACAATTTCGTGTTGTTGATCGACAACATCAGAATTAGCTTCGATTTCATTTAAATCTTCGACTTGCTGAACGTCAGATGCAATTGAACCTTGAGGAACATTGATCATCGATTCGGGATTAGCAGTTAATTCTTCCATTCTTGGCAATGGATTTTCGGTTTCGATTTGCATCTGTGACTGAAGAAGAATGTTGAGTCGAACATTCAAGGAAAAGAAAAATTCTACTTGATTTAATGATGATTTAGTCGGTTTTTTCAATGAATTTTGATCGATTTTCGATAAGTATCGACGTCGAATCGATGTAGAACGTTTTGGTCGATCGATTCGACAACGTAGTTGATAATCCATGGGCAATTCTTCTTCTTTGTATTCCTAATTGAATGAAAATCAATTCAATTCGCCCTCGCATTCGAATTTTACATTTACCCGATCAGCAAAAAAGATTCGTCGAATACGACAATTCGCATGAATCTAATCTCGAGAGAAGAATTCATTTGAAAGAAAAATATATTCAAATTCGAATTTCTACAGTTATACGTCGACATTCGATAAAATTTGTTCCGTAAACTGCTTTCGTAAACGATTCAAGATTTAAAGTCAAACGATTCCAACCTTCGACCCAATTCAATGGCGAATGCGTTCCAAATGGGCCAATTTTTGTTTTTGTTGCAAATGTCGAGATTTTAAATCGACGACGCATATCTTTACTATCCAAAACCTGTTTTCGTTTTCATTCGAATAATTCTCTTTTCAATTTTAAAATCCTTTCATACTTCAATCTCCATGACGAAATATCGTCGAAGATTTTTTATATACAAATTTAAATATTGCATCTTAATCCCAAGTGAATCATACGGACAACATGGACAAGTAACATATGTTGAACTAAATCGCATTGAAATATCCGTTTGTACGTCAATGATTAATTCAAATCTTATTTTGTGATTACCTAACATTACTTGAAATAAGTTCAAGTACGAGCGAATTCGTATCTTCATCGGTTATTCGTTTGATATATCCATTCGAGACTTTACAGATCCACGATTGAAACGGTTTCGAACCTTGACTTGAAAGAATTGATAGAAGACCTGACTGATAAGTTTGACGAAACATGTTGTTAGTTAGAATTTTAATTATATGAATCATCATTCGATGGCTTACATAGAAACATCATGTAATTAAAATACTGATTGTTTCGTTAATCAAAATTCTTGATTTCTTGTTACCATTATTGTTTTTAATCATTATTATTCACGAGAGACAAGAAAAAATAAGGTCGAGTCATATTAGGAAACCCTGACGATCAATGTCTCGCTCTCGCTCTCTTTGTATCGTGCTCTATAATATTTTCACATGATATCGTCTGTGGTCGCGTTCTTGATGTTGTCATCTAATAGACAATAGTGTGAATAGTGTCTCATACTTTTTCGTTTTTCTTTTTTCCTATCATCAATAAATGTACTTTATATATGCGTGTGTACATTTATCATATTCATTGCTAATTTATCATTTAAGTTTCAATCGAACTTTCCGCGCGTTTTATTAACAACAACCTGTACGTTAAAACTTGACAACGAGTAGAGAATACATGTTTTATTCATTTGACATTCCACAATAACAGCATCATCATCATCATCATCACATTGAATAAATGTATGTATCTTTCTTCTTTGTGTCTTTGTTTAAATGTGAAGTTGTGTCTATGCTATTATCTAACCATAGTTTTCTCTTATTCTTGTTTTATTTATTCAATCGTCATCATAATTGATCTTCTCTTTACTCTCAAGCACAAATTCTATTGTCGTCACACACACACACGCATACACATGTAGGATAGTCCTTCTTCAGCCGATGATTTTAATTGCATCAACGAAATTTACTCGAAGATTGTCTCGTTCTTTTTTTTTCTTCGGCTCGTTGTGCGTTGATTAGGATAAAGACATAAGAAAACGATGGACAATGGTGAACATTCTTTATTCTCGATTGATGATGACTCGTTAGAATAGTAGTATGCACTTGTCGTTCGTTCTTAATTGGAATAATAGATGAGATAGTTCTTTGCACTGTTCTACACCGAAGATTCGTCGTCGTTCATTTTCAATCATCAATCTTTTTCATCGCGAACCTATGGGAAAGGGAATGGGAGGGAGAGAGGATATAAGAAGAAAAAAAACGAGTAATAATCACATATAAAGGTGAGATTTCCAATGCAGCGCGCGTACGTTTTTCTCTCTTTCTCTCTGTCATTCTTTTTTTTTGTTAATCGACTACAAACTCATTATCTACAAATAAAGCACGTAGATGAGAGTATGGAGATTAAAGTTGTTTTTTGTTTTTGACTTGATCGTTGATCACAGGATCGATGAAATCATGTTTTTCATATGTGACAGTCGGTGTATGGCAAGAAATGAAATTCAGATACGCACACACACACAAAAAAATATATATATATATTTATTATTTTCCCCTCTTCTCATTTCTTTCCTTTTTTTCCTAATCCAACTCACGACCTTCTTGTTCCCGTTCTATTCATTCATTCATTCATTCATTCATTCATTTATTCGTTCTATTGACGGAGGGTGAGGAGGATCGCGCGATGGGCCGAGATCTTTGGTAGTGTTGTTAGTCGGAACAATGTATATATATAAGAACCGACAAATCACTCGGCCCATCGACAATTTCACGACGTACGATTATTTTTTAGTTAGAGTGACGTCTTTTTTTTCTTCGTTTTTTTTTCATCGTTCCCTTTAGAAAAAAAACACGGAGAATAAGAGAATAAGTGCGTGGGTGGTTAGCAGGGAACGGAAAACTCAAAAAACATGTGTGGTATGAGTGAAGAAAAAAGAAGACTCTTTTTTTTTCTTCTTCCTTTTCTTCGTCTTCGTCGAAAACATCGTACTAATATAAAACGCTCGTAGAAGAAGGAGAAAAAAAGAACTACAACCGTCTTTTTGTCTTCAAAAACATTCCATTCATCAACAATAAATAGTAGAGCATTGAGATATTATCCTTTGTCGAACGTCACGTTCATAGGGTAAAGAAAAGACTTTGTTGATATTTTTCTTTTGGTTTTTTTTCTTCATCTTCTTCGTCGTATATTTATACTCGAAGAAACTAATCGTGATCGTATGACAAAAGAGAGAAAACAGGATGTAAAAGTGATACAAAAAAAACGTTGAGAAGAAAGAAATTACTTCGTCTTCCCCCCTCCCCTTTCACCGAGATACAATTCGATGACGATCCATTCTTTGTATTTTATCATTATCGCCTACGTAGATTTTATATATTTATATGTGTATTGTCCATTTATTTATTCATCGTCATTAGAGTGAAGCAGAAGAAAGAAAAGCAACGCAAACTACTAATGATCGTCAAAGAACAACATCTAAGATTGTGCCGATAACGATTTCATTATTTATATTGTTCGTATTCAAAAAAAGAGAGAGATAGATAGAGAGGTAAGTAAATTGAAAAAAAATTTTTCTTCTTCTTCTTCTTCTTCTTCTTTTCTTTCTTTTTCCTTCTTTAACAGCACTAAATAAAAAAAAGAAATACCGCACCCACACACATTTATATTTGTCAAGGCTAAAAGAATGAATGCAGCTGCTGTCACTAGTCCAACGAATGATGCCGTTTGTTGTTGATCGTAGTTTGTCCGTGTCTTTTCAAGTCGTATTGATCTCAAGATGAGAAAAAGAACAACGAAGACAACTCGAAGAAATAGTGTGTTTAGAATAATGATAATCATAATGCTGTCTTCTAATTTAGACTTGTGCGCATCATATAATATTAGTTGTTTTTTCTTTTTTTTTCTTCTTCGTCTTCTTCTACGTCCTTTTTCTTTAGTCAATTTTTATCATCATCGTCTTTCCTAATCATCGATGTAGTCATTCGATCGAAAAGTGAAGGAGATAGAGAAAAGAAGCACGATATAGCTCATCTACGTCAGCCTTTTCTAATTCGATTTTCATCAATTATTTGTCCTTTTTAGAGACGTCCGTTCGTGTATTTTTCTTTTTTTCTGTTTCGCTTTGTTCGTGGGTGTTTTGATGGTACTGTTGTGCGCAAAATAAAGACAACAGGTGTGCGTATACGAGACAAAAGACACAAAAAATCCGAGTGAAAGTCGATCTCGGCCGTCACACATTGTTTTATTATCGAATAAATCCAATGTAAAAGCAAAGAAAAAAAGAAATAAAAAAAAACAAAACTAAAAAACATCAAAAAGATAATAACTTGTGCATTTTTCGTTTTAGTATATATCATGCAATTCGAAGTATCTGTTGCATTAAATTTTCTTATTGCTTATCTTTATAATAAATTACCACGTCGGTAAGAGAAACGAAATAAAAAACGAAAACAAAAAAAAAAAAACAACTTCCGATTATTTATCTAGTCGAGTGAATATGCTTGGCGAACAAATGCTCGAACATTTACGAATTAAATTTCAAGGACATTGGTATCCGGAAAGACCGAATAAAGGTTCAGCATATCGATCGATTCGTATAAGTAAAGAAAAAGTCGATAAAGTTCTTGTCAATGCCGCATTTGATGTTGGATTGGATCTACAAGAAATACTTGATACTTTACCGAATGATTTAACAATTTGGATTGATCCAGGCGAAGTCTCATATCGAATTGGTGAAAAAGGACCAGGTAGAAACTGTTTTTTTTTCAATAAAAATTCAATATCGATTCGTTTTTTTGTTCTTAGTTAAAATTTTGTATGAAGACGAAAGACGATTAATTCGAAAAAATACGAATAAAGATAGTCTTAACAGTGAATCATCTAGTGATAGTGAAGAACGCGATGGATCATCATTATCTCATCCAGGTAGAAAAATCTTCATTATTAACGTTTTTCCTTTCATTCAATCGAATGAATTAGATACTGATGTTGCAACTCATCCGTTTAATCCTGACGCCCAAATCTTTCGGCCAATACCTGATAATCTTGATACAATTTCACTTCTTTCAAATTCAATCAATAGTCTCATTAGTTTATCTCCAACATCATCGAATAATATCAATTTAAATTCATCGAGCGGTTCATCATCATCGGGTCTTGGCACGAGTTCAAATCTTTCTTCTTGGACATCGAACGAACCTCTGCCAACACCCGTTGTTGCATCACCACCAACAGTTCCAACTCAACCGAATCCAGCGTTCGCCAATAAAACAGTTGCAACGCCTGTGTTTTCACCTCAAACATTCGCTCAAACGAAATTCGGCTCGTTAAAATCGAAACATGCTGGACGACGAAATCAATCAAAGTAACAACAAATCAATTCTCGAATATTCTCCAAATTTTGTTCCTTTTTTTCTCTCTCGAATAGAATGCTACCAAGTGAATTCTCGGCATATATCAAACAAAAAGAGCAAGTTCATCAATCGAGAATTTTACCCATGCCCTTCATTGATAATAATAATAACAACAACAACAACAATCTCCCTCCTCCTCCTCCGCCTATATCATCGCCATCATCTGCTGTTATTCGACCGCCTAACTATCGAAACTATTACAATCCGTATAGTGGATATTCACAAATGAATTCATCGATATATAATAGCAATGATTTATCTCTTCGATTGCCATTAACAAATGGTCAATCATCGATGTATATTGAACAACAAATAACAAGTTCAACATCATAAAAAAAACGATCCTAAGAACGACTTTTCTTTTGTTATACTTATTTATTTATTTATTTATTTTAATCGTTGTTTCTTTTATTTCTCTTTCGTTTTTTTTCTCTTTGGTTATTTGGCCTCGGTTTTGTACTTTTTTCGTATTTTATCTTATTATTATTATTATTATTATTATATAATTTATTAATATCGAATTTTTTTTTCTTTCTGTTGTATTTGTTTTGTGTTATTTTAAACTTCTTCTATCATCTTCCACACTAATGACAGAACAGTTTGATTCCTAATTTTTCCCAACTTTTTTTTTTCTTTTTCTGTTTTTTTATGTATATAATAAACAATACAAATATATTGTTCTACATTCCACTTAAGGTGAAAAAATCGATCGTTTGTTGTGTTTTTTTTTTCAATCAAGAAGTTTTATCTTTATTGATTGAGAAAGAAAGCAATAAGGTGTCTACAAATATGTATTAAAACAAAGTTCTTATTCGTTCTTTCGAATTGATTTAATCATTAGCTTCAACATTACGGAAAAGATAGCTCATAGATTCTTGATTATGTATACGACGAATAGCTTCAGATAGAAGTAAACTGATATCAACAGTTTTAATCTTTGAACATTGAAGTTTAGCAAATTCATGTGGAACAGTATTTGTAACGACAACTTCAGATATTTGAGATTCTTCAATTAATGACGGAGCATCATTAGTAAAAAGAGCATGGGTTGCAAGTGCATAGACTTTGTATGCACCTCGATCACAAAGTATATCAGCCGCTTGAACAAGACCGGCAACATCATCGATCATATCTTCAACCATAATAGCTATTCGACCGCCAACATCACCAACAACATCCATCGGTAATTTACCTTTTACAAGTACGTCTAAAGAGAAAAGAAAAATGATGATGATTATTATTATTATTATTAATTTGGGCTCCTTTTTGTTATTTATTTTAATGTCTATTTTATGAAGTCACGCAACAGACGAATTTATTTTCTTTCTTGTTTAGTTTTCTTACGATAAGAATAGCGGAAACGGATTTTGAAGGCCGGATATCTTATTTCCTATTGTAACACATTTTCCATTAGAAATATGAATTTTCGGAGGTTTACTTTTTCAACCAATAAAAATCGAACTCGCTTCTTTTTTATCCTAACAGTCGGCAGTCTCATCAGCGAATATTAAAGCCTCATTAAATGAAATGATCTCAAGCAGAAAAATCATGAGAACACAATCATCGACTTATTCAAATCGAGCAAACAAATGTATATACTCATGCAGAATGACAAGAGTTAATCATTACTTGAGCCTAGAGCAAGTGATGGAATTGTGAAAACACTTCGACGTTTCGACATCGACGCTTGTGATGTATCTAAATCAGTTGCTGGCGGCGGCGGAGAATTTCGTCCGTCAGCTTCTTCGCTCTCATTTTCTGCATCTTGACAACCGTGAATAACTGCAATGTTGAGTTTTAATCGTTCGGCAAAGCCAGTCACACGTTTGGCTTGATTGGGCGTACGTGCAACAATCACTGAATTACGCCAATCAGGAATCTAAAAATCGAACGAATTTGAAAAAAAAAGAAAATCTAGTGAAAACATTCGAACTTGTTGTTGAATATAATCGAGAAGAAACGATGATGCACGAAGATTGTCGACGGGAATATCGAAAAAACCTTGAATTTCTTTTTGATGTAAATCAACAGTTATCAAATGTGTTAGTCCCGCTTTGACGAGCATTTGAGCAACGAGTTTCATGGCGATACATCCACGTTTTTTCTGTTTACTTTGTTTGCTATCTAAAATTTCATTCGAATTTCTCGTTCATCTAGAAATCTGTGTTTTTTTTCTCCTCACATGGTAAATAAGGTAAAACGCCCTAAAATACAAATTCTTAATTGGCAATTTACTCGAAAGAAATGAACCTACGATTATATTTTTGGCACACGAAGTTTTGCATGCATAACTCATAATCATTAGCTCCATAAGATTATCATTTGGATCTCTAAATAGAAATTAGGTTAACTGAAAAGAAAAACAATCTCACTAATCTCTCGTTCGTACTTAGTTGAACCTGTTTGAATTATAAAAACATCTTTACTACGAACAGATTCGCGAATTTCTACATGAGTTTCTAAAATATTCATAAACATTTATTGATATTCAATCATCTTGAATTGCATAGTTTTTATTTCTCTCAACCTTTGTCCGACTTTTTATATACTCGACATTCACCAAGCGGCTTTATACGACTGAAAAAAAGAACAGAGTAAAAACAAATATCAGTTAAACAATCAAATCAATCGAACTACATTTCCAATCGTTGTACTTACTGACTACTATCTGTTCTATACGAGTACACAATTCTAAACGAAAGAGGAAAACAAAAGCAAGCGTTAGACCATAACCCAAGAATCAAAACAACGAAAAAGAAAAGTTAGATTAATCGAAGAATTAGCTTGATTTTGTTTTTCGTTACAAGTAACCTACCTTGAAATATTTTCAGCTAATTCCGGATATGAATTACCAGTAAGTATAACTAGAAAACGGACGGATGGATGAATAAACTGAACCGATCGATATTAATTAACTTACCCATCTCCGATCGACCAGTACGATCAGCAGACATTCTTATTTTCTGTTTTGAAATTAATCTAAAGAGAAAGAAAAAGCAGATTCGTATAAAAATAATTGAGATATATAACATATTTATCTTGACTTCGAATGTTTTTGCATTTTGTGCTGCACTTGAAATGTTTCCTTCATAGTTTTGAAAACAACGCCTTTTCAAGACTCGATTTCGGAGAAAAATGAATGTTTATTCTTTAGTTTTTTTTTTTGGTCAGAAACTATACACTGAAAAATTAGATTTTCCTTGATGACAAAATAAAACAACAACGTACGAAGAAAAAGAAACGAAAACAAACGGTTTTCAATGACGTATTATTTCTTCACGCGAAAAACCGTCTGACCTAGGGGTCCTATCTGAAAGTAAAATAAATAAAACGAGAGAAAAAAAATAAAATTTACCACTCGTTTCATCTTTTTCATCATTTGAGATTCCAAAGCACCAATTATTCGTGTATGTCGCTAGTTTACAGGATTTAAATTATCAAACGATCCTCTTCAATTATACTTGGCATTTTGCGTATTAAAAAGAGAAAATTGAAGTGCAGTTCAAAGACATGCATAAGCGTCTTTTTTCTAAACCATTCTTGACACACGTTATAAGAGTTTATCTCCAATGAAATTGGCTTAATCAACTAAGAGCTATAATCCTTTACTATAAAGTTTTATTTTATAAAAAATAAAAAGAAATCAAATGCTGATAGTATGTTTGTGGCAGGACAGTTTATGTATTACATAATAACTATTCAATTGGCATTATTGTAGATACAAAGATACGACCAAAAGTATTGACAAGACTAGTAGTAATAAATACACACTCAAGGTCAATTAGTAGTTTCTAAAGATTAAAAAGAATTTCTAGTTTTATGGATAATTGATTTGTTCCTCCGGCCACCTGTTCTCTGTATATATATATCTTGCAAATATTAACAAATATCCTGTACTGTCGATGTTTGCTCTTATCGTTCGCTGTGCTTGGCATGCAAGAATACGATCATTAATCGTTCTACATTTGTTGTTTCTTGGCAAAAGAAAATGCTCATTAGAAAAAAATAACAAGTTTTATCGTTCAATGACGGCTGCGATCGTTCAGTCTATATTCGAACAAGATGTATAATCAAATAAAAAACTTGTCTCGTTTCGTCTCGTTGAATAATTTGTTTATAGAAAAAAAAAGAAGAAATTCAAAGACGTCGTCTGTTTTCTACTCTTCCATGTTTCAGTTGATTACTTTTCTTGTTCCAACACGAACGGCTTATATTTTATTGATCTGTAGAAATATTTCTCCTCTCGTATCTAGCGTCATCTACGCAGAAATCACGCGCTGCTGTTGGTTGCCTACTTTTCATACATTGGTTCGTATTACAAACTGATATTCTATCCATCGATCGACAGACAAACAGGTAGGCAGACACATGCAGTCATATATGCAGAAAAGAAAATTGTTCTGTTTTCTTTTCAAGTTTTGAAATATTTTCTACTTGTGTCTTCAATCGACGAATCATACTGAGTAAGAAAACAACCAACAACGAGTCTATTCGTTGTGTTGATTGAATTCTTTTATTTTTGTTTTTATTTATTCATTAAGAATATACAAAATGATTGAATTTACTAACATGAAATCTTAACATGAAAGACAATCCTGTCGAACAACAAATAGTAAAAATGAATAAAACACCAGAGATATCATCAGGTAGTCAATTTAAAACAACAAAGTTTGTTTGAGATAAATCTTTTTATTTCGTTGAAAAGATAATCAAGATAAACCGTCGATGATTGCTCAACTAGCAAGTTTAGAAAAACTGAAAGAAGTATGAATATGATATTCATTTCGACGTATAGATATACATATATTTCATATTTTGTCAAGGTCGGCTGGTATTGGGGACCATTGAGTTGGATCGATGCAGAACGGTTGTTGAAAGATAAACAAGATTATTCGTTTATCGTTCGAGATAGTAGTCATCGACATTATTTTCTCGCTATTACATTCAAATCTCAAGGCAATATTCATCATACAAGAATCGAACACAGTAACAGTTCGTTTAGTTTTTATCACGGTAATTCGAAGTCTCAATGTACATCATCCGATGTCGTCGAGTTTATTGAAAATACAATTGAACATTCGAAATCGGGTCAATTCATGTTTTTTATTCGATCGAATATACCCGGTAAACATCGATTTAAAAAAAAAATCTTTTACGAAGAAAACAATTTCAAATCTAGGTCAACCAATGACGCCTGTTCGTCTTCTGTATCCTGTCTCACGTTTTGCATATATGTCCTCGCTGAAACATATCGCCCGGTTTGTTATTCATCGTCAAATTCGTCGAGATCGTATCGATGAACTTCCACTACCATCACGATTGAAAGCGTTTCTCAAGGAAGCACAAATCTATACAGAAAATATCCCATCACTAATATCGTCCGATGATCCATCGCAAACTTGATCTATTTTTTTTGTAAAATATGAAATCAGTTTGTTAAATGCAGTGCCTTTTTCTTTTGCTTCGAATAACAGTATGTTCATTTTCTTTTTTTTCTTCTGTGTGACTAATTCAGAATACTATTTCGATGTATTTTTTATTTGTTTTATGTGAATATAATATAGAAAAATTTACCGCCTAGAAAATTTTTAACGAAAACCTTTTCATTTTTCAATGGAGAATAAAACCGAGATTTTTACTATAACAAAAACAAAACAAGAACTACAATTCGATAGGCAAAAACTAGATTCAATGAATTGTCATGCATGGATATGGATTTTATTTATAAATTCCGTACCTCTATGTGGAATAGTTATTGGAGTAATTTTTCGAAAGAATTGTCCAATGGAAACAAATATTCCTCTTTGGGAAATTGTCAATGGTTTTGCGATGATTTGTTTTCTTCTATTGATTTTCGTTTCAAAACGAACGTATATTAATCAAACATGGAAAAATTCGACTGTATATCTTATAGATCAACTTAAAATCTTGATTATATTCTTTCTGTTCATATGGTTTATTTGTGGAAATGTAGGTTCAATGGATTTTAAATGATTTTTCATTTGTATTTATCTTAGATTTGGGTTTATAAACATTATAAAAATGTTTATTATGATAGAAGATTAGGAGATTTCTATTGTGAAAAACTCGTTTATTTCTATGCTTTTGGATATATGACAACGATTTATATTTTATTGTCAATTTGTTTGATTTATTGGATTTTTTCATTAATTTATAATTGCATAAAAAATAATAATCGAAAGAAATAATTGAAAATGATTGTTATTTTTAGATTAGAATCGAGAAAAAGAAAGAGAAAAGAATGGTAGTTACATTTGTAACAGGAAATCAAGAGAAATTAGCTGAAGTTCGAACGATTTTAGCAGATGTTTTGCCAAACTTACGATCACAAAATGTTAATTGTAAATAAATATGATATTTCCAATAAGCACGAGAGAAAACAAAAAACGAATTTCTACATTTTATTTTCAGTAAAAGAACATCAAGGTGAACCCGAAGATATTACAAAAGAAAAAGCGAGATTAGCTGCTCGTTATATCAATGGACCCGTTCTTGTCGAAGATGTTTCTCTTTGTTTCAACGCATTGAAAGGTCTACCCGGACCGTATATTAAATGGTTCTATGCCAAATTAGGAAATGATGGGTTGTATCGGTTGCTTGATGGATATGATGACAAGACAGCGTATGCACAGTGTGTATTTGCATTTTGCTCAGGGCCAACAGACGAGCCAGTGACATTTATTGGCCGTTGTCGAGGTCGAATTATTCCGGCTCGTGGACCGAATGTTTTTCAATGGAATCCAATATTTCTTCCTGATAACGAACAAGGACAACCTGGCGATCAGACATTTGCTGAAATGGATAAAACAACAAAGAATCGTATTAGTCATCGAAATGAAGCATTAAAATTAGTCAAAGAATTTTTTTCTAAACATCCTGAATATCGTTTAGAATGATGACGTTGTTTTTTTTGTTGAATAAAACGTTGTTTGAGTTCATTTATGTCATTAGCAAATTCTAAACGTAAAAACAACGAGTTCTAATGGAAGATTAATTGTATTCAAGAGGCGAAAAGAAATGAATCATCATCGAATTAGTCTTTTATATATATTTGGATTTGCTTTTCAATATTTTGACATACGAAAATATGTTTTCGATACGAATAATTCTCTCTTTAACCTTAATGGTCTTACTATTGATTGATTCAAGTTTCTCTGCTTGTGTTCCATCAGCAGAACAATGTGGTTGTTCAAAAATCAAGCCTCTAACTTCTCAAACGAAAATTGTTGGAGGTTATACAGCACTCACTCATTCGTGGCCGTGGATGGGTACGTGCACATTTAAATACTAAATTATTTTTTATCTATTTTTTTTCTTTCTATTAGTAAGTTTTCGTCGGTTGAGCACAAATGCATCATTGACAAGTCCTGGTTCGGCATCTTGTGGAGGAACATTAATTAACCGTTATTATATTCTTACAGCTGCACATTGTTTTGCTAGTGTACAGGCATCTCATTTTGATAGATATTTCACTGTTGTTGGTGCACAATATCGAAACGACACGAATTCAGTTCGATATACAATTAAATCGATTATTATACATAGTCAATATGATAGTGATACATATGAAAATGATATTGCACTTGTGTAATTATCGTTGCCAGTTGATTTCAATGATTCAACAGTTGGTTTCAGTTGTTTGCTACCGAATGGTGCTGTTAACTATCCAAATGAATCAATGAATGCAACAGCATTAGGTTGGGGAAGTCTCGAACAAGGTGGATCATCAGCTTATGCTCTTCAACAAGTCGAATTACCAATCGTATCCAATCAAAATAGCTATTGTGCTGATGTACTTGTTACGAGTTCTACACAATTCTGTGCAGGTTTTATCAGCGGTGGAAAAGATACATGTCAAGGAGACAGGTATTAAAATTCAAGAAAATTCTCCTAACACAATTGAATATATTCTAGCGGTGGACCACTGTTAATCTATGATTCATCAAGTGATACGTGGAATGTTGCTGGTGTTACTTCGTACGGATATGGATGTGCACAACCTGAATCTCCCGGTGTTTATACTCGAGTAAGTATGTATGTCAATTGGATTAATGCATACACAAATGGAAATTCGCCAAGTTGGAATTGGTATTCAAATCCATCAATGAAATTAATATCAAACACATTTTTATTATATGTTTTTTGTATAACCATATATTTTTTAAAAATCGTTTAAAATCCGATCGCTTCAGTTCCGTTTAGAATTATTAGTGAAATTATTTGAATTAACAAAGCTAATCGAGTGAAAAACATGTTTTCTTTTTTCCCATATGAGAGAACGCACTTTTACTCGTTGGGGTCATGTCATCATTCAGAAGAGAAAAAAAAACAGAAAATGAACTACTTTTTTCCTTTGTTGATCACTTTTCAATATGAAAAAAAAAAAGTTCAATTACTTTTTCTCTTCATCTACTCAATGACTATAATGTACATATATCGATTACATAATTCCTCAACCAATTCAATTCATAGTTTATTTAGTACAATTGCAACATAAAATTAAACTTTCCGTTCTTCGTTCAACTGTCGTTCGTTTGTACAATTTCATACTTCGATGTGAATAAGAACTTTTTTCCTTCTCCTTCTCCTTCTTCTTCTTAAAAAGAATATTTCAAGAAGCAAGGTCAAAGAGAAAACCTCAGTCATCATATAGGGTCAATATAATATACGTACTCCTAGTATTCGTGGCAAACAAGCCTTCATCTTTGACAAACATACAAAAAGAAAGGCGACTCTTTTTTTTTTCTCTCTTCTCTCCCTCTTTTTTCTGCTATCACACTGCAGAACGGAAAGAAAAGGAAAAAATGATTACAACACAGAAAAAAAAAGATTTTACTTTCTTTTTCTTCTTCTTTTCACACCGATCTATGTGACGATTTTAAGAGTGCAACTACAATAACAGCTGATACCTATGCGGTTAGTGTGAAAAAATGAGGGAATTTATTGAAAGACATTCGTCGTGATCATGATCATTGTTTTATTTCTTTATTATCTTGTGCAATGTCTGAATTATTTCATGTCTGTTAATTGTGTTATTCAAACTCAATCACAGCAATATCGAAGCTTTTTTACCGGACAACAACAACAACAACAACAACAACATTTCTTTCGTCAGAAACCACAAGATACGACTAATAACAATGATCAAAAATGGTTCTATGGATCAAATAAACAACCATTAGCTTATGGATGGCAATGGATAAATCAAAATCTTCAATCATCAAATTTCTATCAAAATTCTTATTCACCAAATCAAATGAATCCATTTTCGACATGGTCGTGTGGTCGTAGTCCGGTAATAAATCGTTTCTCTCGAATCATGGGCGGACAAGATGCAGTACCTCATTCATATCCCTGGATGGTTTCACTATCGAAACGTTCTCTAAACAACCTACATTTATGCGGTGGAACTCTCATTACTCAACAACACGTGCTCACAGCCGCTCATTGCATCGAAGATTTCGACGGTGTACAAGATATGAGTGTTGTCTTTGGCAGTCATTATGCAACAGATAAGCGAAATATTGCATCGGCTATTGCCATGACTGTACATCCTCAATACGAACCGGAAACATTTGCAAATGATATTGCGATTATAACACTTCAAACGCCAATCCCAGAGAATGATCCACGTATAGGTACCATCTGTTTGCCACCTGATGATCTTCCAGGTAGATCTTATCCGCCAATTCAAAGTTCGGCCGTTGCAATCGGTTGGGGTTCGACATATTTCGGTGGTGATACATCGAATACACTCAAACAAGTCGTTTTGCCTGTTCTGGAAACATTGAAATGGCCATGTAATATTTACGTGACTTATGCTCAAGGACAAATCTGTGCAGGTGTACTCAGTGGTGGTGCTGATACGTGTCAAGCAGATTCAGGTTTTCAATCAAAAATATTTTCTTTAGTTTTTTCATTTCTCTGTATCGGATTAGGTGGACCATTAATGATTGAAAATTCAGAAAATCGCTGGGAAATCATTGGCATAACGTCATTCGGTAAATCATGGTAAGATACGTCATACAAAAAAAGGACAATTTTTTTTCGTATGATAAAAGTTCGATTATTTTATGTCTTTAGTGGCAAAGCAAATACGCCAGGGATTTACACACGTGTTGCTACGTATAATAGCTTTATTCGATCAACAATTGGTCTCTCAAGATATTCGCCATATTCTTTATCTTCCTCTTCATTCAATCAATATTCATACAGTGTTATTATTATTTTCTTCTTCATAATATTTTTATCGATTGAGATCTAAAAATTTGTTTTCTTCTTCATCGGTAGAAAAAAAAGAGCGACTTTTTTCTTTATAATCTTCTAAATGTCTAATGAAATAGACGAAGGTCTTGTTATACATATAGATCCCATGAATTTCTCTTTGCTCTCTCTCTCTCTCTCATACGAATATCATAGATCAATTTGAATCTACTTTTCTCTTTATTGACAGAAAGAGAAAGAAAAAGGGACCAGTTAACAATATATTATCATATAAAACGAAAGTTTCAGGGATTTTACACGCTTCGATTGTATGTATATTTGTATATATATGATGGAAATTAAAAAGAGACTTGAATATGAATGTGATATTTTATTTTATTTCAATAGTTTTTAATCAATTTGTTCTGCGTCCTCATCTTCGTAAAACTAAAACACAAACAAAAAGTTGAACAATAAAAGAAAAGAGAAATGAAGAGAAATACCTCGTCTTCATCGGACTCGGGTTCGAGACCAGTATCGATTTTCGATCGCGCATGCCAACGAAGTTTTTCATTAATTATCTAATTGAAAATGAATTATTACAAAAACAAAGACAAACGAAATTATTACTTCAGGTTTTTCACGTTGATTCGGATCGTAAGAGCTATTGTGTGCATCGATTTTCGGTTGAGAGTTCCAACGTGGAAGATGATCGATAATCTAAATTCCGATAAAACGTTTGATTTGATGTGAAATTCATGTTGACTCACTGTTGGTCTTGTTTGTTCTTTCAAGTTTTCGACATATTCCTCATTACGTGCATCGATTTTCGCTGCTTTCGTATTCCATTTAACTTTTTCACGGAAAATCTTAATGAAAACAGAGAACATGTACGAAGTTTTTGTTATTGTTGTTTTATTTACTAAGGGTATCGATCGTTTCTGTCGAATACGTTCGATGTAATCGTCATTGCGTTGATTAACTCGAGGTTTTTTCTGCCAATTTAATTTTCGATCTTCGATTGGCTACAAAACAACTCTCGATTTTCTAATCGAAGAGCAGAGTTAACAAGAGATCTACATACTGGTAATTTCGCTGATTTTTGTCGTTTTTTATATTCATCAAATTCGGGATTATAATGATCGATACGAGCTCGATCTTCTTTCGTTCTTCGTTCTTGAGGAAAACTCTACATTGAAAAAATGAAAATCAATCGAAAATCAATTCGTTGATGTCGTAATTACTTGAATACGTGGTTTTTCATGTTTAAGTAATTTCTCTCGTTCTTTATGTTGAAGATAGTCGTCGTTACGATTGTCGATTCGTGAAACCGATGGCCAAGAGAATTTTTCCTCGTAAATCTGCGAAAAATTCAATTGAAAAACAAATTTTCGAATGAATTTTCTCACGATTGGTTTTGGTGCACTTTTCAAATGGTGTATAGCTTCTTCATTATGAGAATCGATCTTCGGATCGGCTGTCCATTTGATTTTCTCTTCGTAAATCTAGCAAACAAAAATTATAATTTATGATTTGAATCAATGACTAACACCTACAGGGCGTGTCGTATGTCGACGTTGACTTTCGACAAATTGTGGATTGCGTGCGTCGATTTTCGGTTCCGCGTGCCAGACAGGTTTTTCGACGAAAATCTGTAAAAAAGAAACTATAGTTCGATTGACAAATGAAATGAGAATTTTACTGGAGATCTAGGACCCGATCGACGAATATTTTCCATAGCCGCTTCGTTGTTATGATCAGTTCGTGGTTTAACATTCCAATCGAGTTTCTCACGAAAGATCTTTCGTTTTGGTGCTTGACGAATTTTTCGAAGATTTTCTTCATTACTTGCGTCGACTTTTGCCTCAGCATTCCAATCAACTTTTTCTTCAAAAATCTATCACATAGACAATTCAATAGTCTAGTTCTTTTTTTTGTATCAAATGAAACGCATTACTTTAACAGTTGATTTCGGTCGAACATATCGAACTCGTCGTGATTTTGTTGTCGTCTTTTAAAAACGGAAAACAAAACAAACAAATCGAAATCACCATGGTTAGCCTCTGGATTTACCACTGAACTTGTATCATCTCGTTTTTTCTTCGATGGCACACGAATAGTCGCCATTTCGTCATCATCGTCATCATTATCCTGATAATCATTCTCATTGTAATCATCGTCTACATAGGTTTCGATTTGTTTCGATGCTTTTCTCGATGCTTTCAATCGATTCTTCGACGACGATCGATCCGTTTCTCGTGATGATTTAATCGGTTGTTCAACAACATCGTAACCTAAAACATTTCCATGTATATCCGTTCGAACAACAACAACTCTCTAAATACATAACCGTGCAAGAATTTTCTTGAAAAATCAAAAAATTTTCCTTCATTTTCATACTTCAGTGTCTCGTGTGCGTGGCATTTTATTGAATTGACGTTACTATGAAGTCTGATTGAATACAATGCAACGAAACAACGAAAGCGTTTATTCATTGTCAAGTGGAAATCAACATTTCGTTTCATTTTTTTCTTTTTACTCAATAACAAATGTAAACATTTGCAAACAAAAACGCAATTTCTTTTGTCAATACGTATCTGTCGAAAAACTCGAATTTTCTTATCTCGTTTTGAAAAAAATCACGCACACACACACACATCACCTAAAGATAGTGAAACGGCACTTGGAAGAGATAAGACAAAACTTGTTTTGAATGGTTGATATAAATTCTCAAATAGATTTACTATGTTATCATATTTAACAGACAGTGCAAGAAAAAAAAGCAAACTTTGTTTTCTTTTTTCGTCATGTCGGTAGTTGAAAACGAGGAAAATGATGAACGGACTTCGTCTCTACTAGTAGTTGAAAATCGATTTGAAACGATTTCGATTTATTTAATCTGGAATTCGAATGTCGACGAAGAATGGAAAATTCAAGCATCATTCGGTAAAAATCTCGACGAAAATTTCTGTAGAATCGATCAATTTCAAATCGATCAGAAAACAGTCGCAAATTTATATCAATTAGATTATAAACTACTGTTATCCGAACAATCAGACAATGTTACTAAAACTTATCAATTAAAATTCTTGAGGCAAACATCGAATAATAATTATAAAATCTATGATGATGTGAAACAACGAACAATTAATACGAGACAATCGCATGAATTTCTATGTGATACTCGAACATCATTCACAAATAAAAACGTATCTTTGGCAAGTGAATTTTGGAATCAATTATGTTTCTACAGTTATTTTCTAATTAAAAATAAAATGTACGAACATTTTCGATTGTTTAGTACTCAGTTTTTTCAAGAATATAAAACTGACAAAGCATTACAACTTACGTCAGAAATATTCGGACAATTATTTCGTTTATTTTCCATTCATTTACCACAAATAAATTTACTTCTAAAAACCGATACAACAGCGGTACAAATTTACTTTCATCTTTTATCTAAGCTGCCATTGAACAAGACAAATTTCGACTATCAACATTCGTCATTTCGTTCATTAGCAACGGAACTCTACGATTCAATTAAAATTCAACTTGACAAACTTTTAGAATCATTGGATCTCGCAGAATGGATATCACTTAGTCAAGGTTTAGTTGTTTTTATGAGTGCCGATATGTTAGATAATTCAACAAGTTTTAATACAATGAATCTTCTTGAACAAATGAAAACTAATCCCGAAAAACAAAGTCTAACTGTGAATATACTTTTTCAATATTTAATTCCTCTTCAAAGTGTTATTCGAAATGATTCGTGGACCGAGCTGATTAGTTTAATAAAAAATCGAGATTTACTCAATGAATGTTTAGAACTCGTTCATTCAATGAATGATTGTTTGATTGTTCTTCAACATATTATTTCCGATACTCAAGTCAACGACGCAGTAAAACTTCAATTAGCTGAAAACTTCAATCAATTAGTTAATCGAACAGATTTTATAGGTAAAATATTTTCGACAAAAACAAAAAGAAATATTCGATTTTATATTTTTAGTGAATTTTGAAACTGTATTGAACTTATTAAATCATCTACAGCCTGACAATCGAACAGCATTATGTTCGACACATGAGAAACTGCAAATATTTCAAGTAATCATCAAATCAAGTGGTTCTCTTCATCATAAAATTAAAATCTTGTTCGATCAACTCGATACGAACACGATTTCATTAGAGAATTTCTACCAACTATTCAAACTTGATCAATTGGTGTCACTTCTTGATATTGACAAGAAAGCATATCTAATCAAAATTCTAACTAGTCAACATAATCGAACGGTAGACTTTTATATAAATTGGTTTATTTATTTTCTTTGTGAGAAACATTCCGATGTAAATCCATTCGATCAATTAAAATTTCAACAATTATTACAAAGTTGGTTAACGTCATTTCAAAATGATCAATATATTTTCTTACAAATTCTTTCGAAACTCGATAAATTACTTGATCATCTACAAGATACAATTGATAATTCAAAAACCGATAAACGATTCATGCAATTCATCGAACAATTTATTAATATTTGCTTTTCATTGCAGAACAATAATTGGACTTTAATCTGTCAAATTCTTCGTGAAATTTCAATGAATATTATACATCAAGAATTTCTTGTTTGTTATCAAAAACGATTTATCGAAATATTTATAATCGATCATGAAAATCAATTGAAATCAATGAACGATAAAAACAATCCATTCAATCATCTCTTAATCGTAAACCAAGAAGCTGTCGAAAGAAAAAATAGCTTATTAAATGATTTAATAGCTGCGTGTACACAACAAATTCATTTGAGTAAAGAAGAAATATTTCGTGAAACATTTCATAATCCAACAAAGAATTCACTTGCATATACAATTCTCTTCGAAAAACAATTGCATGAATCGCATTTGTACAAAACAATTCTCAAAGAATTACAAAAGATTTGGAGAAAATGGATACCAATTGGCGTGACAATATCAGAAATACATATTTGGAAAAAATTTACCACCGATCAATTGACAATCTTTCAAAAAATTTGGGATAAAATTCGAGTTTCGTTGAAAGAAGAACAAACAATTGAAAATCATTTTCAAAATGCTTTAAATGATCATGCAAAGAAATTATCAATGTATCAATCGTTAAAATCAACTCTCGAAACTTATTGTTTCAAAGCTACTGATTTCGAACGACTGAGTTCATCATTACGCGATATGTTCAACGATCTCTATGATAAACCAATTCAACAAGTTCATATTCCAACAGAATTACAGAAAATCGAGTTAATTGCAGTTCAACTTGAACCATTTTTGAATTCTCAAGTTTGGAATAATTATTATCTCAATCAAAATAATCATTCTGATATCAAAACAATCGACATGCATGCTTTGAAAGCCATCGATTCGAAATCGTTCAATATGGACAGTGATGATGATGATGACAGTTTACCATCACAGAGATCATCTTCAAGTTTGTCGAAGAAAAAACAAACATTTCTCATCTGATATTCTTTTGTTTCCTTAGTATCTTTACCAGAGAATAATCGTGGTCGAAATTCAAATGAAAATAGCATTTGTATACTGATTTTAAGAGATGTTCATAAAATCTTCGAACAATTTCGTGAGCATATGCGTCATTTAGCTGGTAACTGGGAGAAAGAACCAATATCCGAATGGATACAATTATTTACTGAAACCGATAAGATTAAAAACGAATTCGATCTTCTCGTCGTACAATTCCATCTCGAATTATCCGAGAAAATCCATTACATATTCGAATTTTGGAAACATAAAGATCAAATTGATCATATATGTCATGGTTGTTTAAATTTAATCGAACGATTTCACTTGAGTTCTCAAGAAAATACTCCTGAGTTATTTCGAAGTCTAATCGAGATCAATGAACATACATTTGGTGATGAATGTTCGAATGCTTACGAACAATATTTTGAGGAATATCTTTCACGTTATTCAACGAATACATTCGTTGTTCTCATGCAGTTTAGTAAAGCAATTGAATTAATTGAATTTCTCGAGACAATCTCAAATACTGATCTAGAAAATATTCTCGAAAATGTCAATGATGGCAATGAGAAATTAGTTGGAACGAAAACTGTTCGAGATTTTCAAATTTTAAAAGATTTTTTCGAACAAGTTTACAAATTAATCGAAGCATTGAAATCAGATACGTTCAATCTATCAAAACTTCTTGATTGTTTCGAGCAATCTCGATTTAATAATCAAATCGAAGATCTTCAACAATTTTTTACTACTTGTTCAATTGAATTACCAATTATGAAACAAAGCTACTACGAATTAACTGATAAAGAACAAACAAAACGACGTTTGATAGGTAATATTATGTGTTTATCTATTGTTCAAATAATTCAAACAAATAATACGTTCGATATTCGTTTATCTCCACAAAATATCGACTTTTCTGATCTATGTGAATTACGTGATCGTGCACGATTAATTGAATATTCATGGACGAATGAGAAATCGTCATGTGCACAATTTCAAAATTTTATTCAATTTGTTGAAAAAATCGAGAAAATTCTACATCTATTGATTTATCTTGATCGAGCTGGTTATCCGCTCATCGAAAGTTCTCTCAACAAAAAATCAGAATTTCCTTGTGAAAACGAGCAATTCAATGATTTAACTGATTTTCATGTTCATCTCGAACAAATTTGTCAAACATGGGATCGAACTCTATGCGAGAAATATATTAAATATCCTGAATTAACTTATTTTTCGTGGAAACAATTCGATATCATTGAAGATTATCTTTTGAATCGACATAATACCAATGAAAATCATCAAGGTTATCATTTATTACGATACATCGGCATTCAACCGACCATTCTCCATGAATATCAACGTGAAAATCGTTCGCCTGAAGATCGTCTCGAATATCTCGGTTCGCTTCTCAGTGAACAACGCATTCAAACTCGTTGTCATCTTTTTGGTCAATCACTCAATCGGAAAATCTTTCTTCTCGAAACCAATGAAAATCAATTACTTAAAAGTATTCTCTCGCTATACAAACGGTTCGATCAAACACCGACTGTCAATCATCATTTCTACTGTACGAATGAAACCAATTGGATACAAATTCGTGCGTTTATCTATCGAAGTTTTTTCTCTCAAGAATTTCATCAATTGATTCAACCGGAAATTTTATCCATCGATATTCACGATCGAATGATCGATTTAATTCGAAATCTCATCATAGAAAATCCGAAACAATTATTCTGCATGGCATTCGTTCTCACGAAACCAGCTGTTCAATTACAACTTATCGATGGTTTGAAATTGTTACAACTCATTCAATCAATTAGCGAACAAGAGTTAATCAACGAGTTTGAATATAAAAAATTAACATCGAATTTAATTCAACGATGTTGGATTTACACGTCAACAATTACAGGCTTAGGCAAATCGTATATGATTCGTGAAGAATGTCGAATTCACAAGTTAAAACATATTAAATTTCCGATCAATGGTAATGTTGAACCGGATTCAATTGCTAAACGATTGTTAACAGTTGCTGAACAATTTTCTACGAGTGCAATTCATCTTGATCTTGGCGTTATCGATAACTATCAGCAAATCAATGATTTAATGAATTGTCTCATTTTATTTCGAAGTTTTTCTCTTGGACAAAACGCCATATTCATTCCTGAACAAACGCCTATTTATATCGAATTAGATTCATCGTCTCATTCGAATCTATTCGATACCATCGGCATATTTCAATCGATTCCATGTCAATCAATTGAACATATCGATTGGAAACAGTTTCATGTTACTGAACAAGTTCAATTCGTTTGCAATTATTTAAAAGCGATGGCCGATCAATCAATTATTCGAAAGGATATCTATCGAGAAAATGTCAAACAATTGTCGGTTTCGGAATGCGCTGCATTACTTCAACATAATTTCTTTCCTGCAAATACGAGCGCGAGTCGGAATGTGAGTTGGATCAAAGTCTTTCTCTATGTTTCGATACTTGATAAACTCTTCTATGGATTTTCAAAATGTGGATTTTTTTCTACGGTATTTCTTCCCGATAAGGAATTGAAACAATCACGTATGGATTTACTAAAAGCATTCCTCGAATCAATACGTGAATTTACATCGGTATCAGTTGAAAATGTTCGAGAACAACAACGTTTGACTCGAACACGAACGAATACGCCATTGTTACAAAAATTTAGCGATGCAATTATTAGTTGGAATCAAATTCGACCATTTATGTTGATTTTTACGCCAACATTTGATCCGATATTTGTCTATAAAACTGAACAAAACATTCCACAATCAGTTAAAACTTATATTAATGATTATGATAAAAAAGCTCATTCGAAACGATCTTTTTGGAATAGATCATCATCGAAAGTGACTAAAAGTATCTTTCCCGATTATAGAAAATTAGAACATGAACAATTATTTCATAAATTAATTGAATTATCATCGAAATATACTCTAAAAGCTGTGTGTCCACGATGTTTTCGAACGTATAATTTCGATGTTGAGACTTGTATGATTTGTTCAGATGAACCGGTTGAATTAGAAAGACCTGATTCATTATCCGATGAAAGTTCTGATAAATTCAAAACACGTATAGCTTCTCTCATTAAAACAACATACGTCATTACACCGGATAATTTTATCAAAATGTTACTCGTTTATCTTCGAGTTGAGAGCAACGTTCCTGTACTAATCATGGGTGAAACAGGTAGACTTTCGAGATTCTTCTTTCTACTATTATTAATTGAAATTATTCTCGTTTTATAGGTTGTGGTAAAACAGCTTTGATCATATGTCTATGTCGAAAGATTCTCAATGATGAATTGTACATTTTTCGATTACATGCAGGAATAACAAATGAAATTCTATTGAATAAAATGGATGAATTAATTATTCAAGCAAACAATCTACCTAAGAATAAACGTTTATGGGTGTTTTTCGATGAGTTCAATACGATATTTAATATAAGTTTATTGAAGGAAATGATTTGTGAACGAACTTTATTAGGACGAAATCTTCCGGATAATATGGTTTTTCTTGGAACATGTAATCCAACACGTGAAAAATCTTTGAAAACAATATTTTCATCGAATGTTGGCTTGAAAAAAGATCGATATAAACAATTACAACATGAACAAAATCATCCAACTCTGTCCTATACAGTTACACCTATTCCTGAGACCATGCTCGAATATGTATGGGATTACGGAAATCTCGATGATGAAACAGAAAAAACTTATATTCGAGCAACATTGAGTACATACGAATGTTTTAGTAAGAATCCTGATGTTTTAGAAGTAACAATTGAACTTGTGTCGGAATCACATAAGTTTCTTAAACAATTAGAAGATGTCAATAGTGTCAGTCTTCGAGATATTGTTCGTTTTGCTCGATTATTTCAATGGTTCAACGCGTATCTTCAATCGACTCAAGTTGATGAAAAACGAATACCTAAAGATTCAAGTCGATTAGCTCTCTTACTATGCTATTACTTTCGTTTGGAAACACGAGAACATAAAGAAAAATATTTAAATAAACTCGATGAATATC